>OFTX01000100.1_pt1 | contig 53330 bp, 42 predicted proteins | sample 1775051 | NCBI WGS metagenome assembly OFTX01 (sample SAMN08195772, study PRJEB24354) | sludge metagenome | isolation source: sludge from phenol fed wastewater aerobic bioreactor A | place: India: Nagpur | collected 2016-09-15 | reverse complement strand
GCAAGGCCCAACTATCCCGCCAGGTGGGCACGACGTGCGGGTGGCAACCGCAAATCCGCAGGCGGATGACGGAAATCTGGAAAATTCCGAGAGGAATCTGCCGTTTTACCCCATCAAAGCAAAATGGCCGTTTGCGATCGCTCGCAAACGGCCATGATCGGTCGAATCCCGCGGGACCCGCCGATGTTACTTCTTGGCCGGACCCTTCGGTGCCGACTTGGCGGCCGCGGCGATCTCGGCGTCAGCTTGCTTGCTGGTCGCGTCGATCGATTGCGGCATGTACTTCTGCATCAGACCGCCAACGACTTCCTGGCCGACCTGGTCTTGCACCTTGATGTACTTCTGGCCGACCGGGCTCTTGTAGAACGCCGTCAGACCCTTGATTTCCTCGGTGGTGTAGAACTTGCCGTAAGCGTTGTACTGCGCTTGCACGGCGTCGTTCTTGAAGCTGTCCGAAGTGAAGACCTTGCCTGCACCGTCGACGAGCTTCTGAACCGAATTCTGTTGCAGCGTCGGCACGATGGCCTGCTTCTGCGCATCGGACAGCGTCTTGTTCTCGACCAGTTGACGCTCGAGCACTTGCGGCGCAAGTTGCTTCGCCTGCTGCTGCGCGCCTTCGCCGATGGCGGTCACGAGCTTGGACGAATCGATGGCGTCGAGCAGTTCCTTGATGGCTGCCTTCTTGTCAGCGTCGAGCGGGGCGCTCTGCTGAGCCATTGCCATTGCCGGTGCTGCCAGCAGCAGCCACATCCACTTCTTGACGTTGTGTTGCATAGTAATAGTCACTCCAAAGTTCGCCGGCTATCACCGACGATAAATAGATGCATCCTCGCCTGGGCACTTCACTGCATCGGGCCAGATTCTACTGACTTTTCGGGGCAATGCACCCGTAGCTTACATCGAGTTACGCCCGTATTACTCCGTGACATCCGCCTCGGGCGTCTCGTCGTCGCCGTGCGCGTCGCCATTTTCGGCCACTTCGGCGTCGGACTCGACGATCCGCTGCAAGCCCGACAGCGTCGTGCCTTCGTCCAGGCTGATCAGCGTCACCCCCTGCGTCGCGCGGCCCATTTCGCGAATTTCCGACACACGCGTACGGATCAGCACGCCGCCCGTCGTGATCAGCATGATCTCGTCATCCGGCTCGACCAGCGTCGCCGCGACCACCCGGCCGTTACGCTCGCTCGTCTGGATCGCAATCATACCCTTAGTGCCACGGCCGTGGCGGGTATATTCCGTGATCGACGTGCGCTTGCCGTAACCGTTCACGGTCGCCGTGAGCACCGACTGCTGCTCGTTCTCGGCGACCAGCAGCGCGATGACGTTCTGGCCTTCTTCCAGTTGCATACCGCGAACGCCGCGCGCCTCGCGCCCCATCGGACGCACATCGTTCTCGTCGAAGCGAACCGCCTTGCCGGCGTCGGAGAACAGCATCACGTCGTGAGCGCCATCGGTGATGGCCGCGCCGATCAGCACGTCGCCGTCATCGAGATTCACAGCGATGATGCCCTTCTTGAGCGGACGGCTGAAGGCCGCCAGCGGCGTCTTCTTGACCGTGCCCAAGCTCGTTGCCATGAACACGAAACGATCTTCGGTGTACTCCTTGACCGGCAGCACCACGTTGATCTTCTCGCCTTCCTGCAACGGGAACATATTGACGATCGGACGGCCACGCGAGTTCCGCGAACCCTGCGGCACTTCGTATACCTTGATCCAGTACACGCGGCCGCGGTTCGAGAAGCACAGGATCGTGTCGTGCGTGTTGGCGATGAACAGCGTGTCGATCCAGTCGTCGTCCTTCGTGGCGGCCGCCTGCTTGCCGCGACCGCCGCGCTTCTGCGCCCGGTACTCGGACAGCGGCATCGACTTGATGTAACCGGAGTGCGACAGCGTCACGACCATGTCCTGCGGCGTGATGAGGTCTTCCGTATCCAGTTCGGTCGCGTTGTGCTCGATGGTCGAGCGACGGGCGTCGCCGAACTCGGCGCGCACCGAGGTCAGCTCTTCGCTGATGATCGTCGTCACGCGGATGGGACGCGCCAGGATGTCGAGCAGGTCGGCGATCTGGGCCATCACTTCCTTGTACTCGGAGACGATCTTGTCCTGCTCGAGGCCGGTCAGGCGCTGCAGACGCATTTGGAGAATTTCCTGCGCCTGCGTCTCCGACAGCCGATACAGGCCATCGGCCTGCATGCCGACGTCGGCGTCGAGCCCCTCGGGGCGATAAGCGGCACGACCGCCCTGGGTTTCGCTTTCGGCGCGCGCAAGCATTTCGCGCACCACCGACGAATCCCAAGACTTTTCCATCAGCGCGGACTTCGCGATCGGCGGCGTAGGCGCGGCCTTGATGATCGCGATGAAGTCGTCGATGTTCGCGAGCGCGACCGCCAGCCCCTCGAGCACATGGCCGCGCTCACGCGCGCGACGCAGTTCGTATACGGTGCGGCGAGTAATCACTTCGCGGCGGTGCGCAAGGAAGTGCACCAGCATCTCGCGCAGGTTCAGCAGCTTGGGCTGGCCGTCGACCAGCGCCACCATGTTCATGCCGAACGTGTCCTGCAGTTGCGTGTGCTTGTAGAGATTGTTCAGCACCACCTCGGGCACTTCGCCGCGCTTGAGCTCGATCACCACGCGCATGCCGCTCTTGTCGGACTCGTCGCGAATGTCGGAGATGCCCTCGAGACGCTTCTCGTTGACCAGTTCCGCAATACGCTCGAGCAGTGAGCGCTTGTTCACCTGATACGGCAGCTCGTCGACGATGATCGCCACGCGCTGACCGCGATCGATATCCTCGAAGTGAGTCTTCGCTCGCATCACCACACGGCCACGACCGGTGCGGTAGCCTTCACGCACCCCGGAAATGCCGTAGATGATGCCGGCCGTCGGGAAGTCCGGCGCCGGAATGATCTCGATCAGTTCGTCGACGGTGGCATCCGGATGCTTCAACAGATGCAGGCACCCCTCGACCACTTCGTTGAGGTTGTGCGGCGGAATGTTGGTGGCCATGCCCACCGCGATCCCCGACGAGCCGTTGAGCAGCAGGTTCGGGATGCGGGCGGGCAGGATCAGGGGCTCCTTCTCGCTGCCGTCGTAGTTCGGACCGAAGTCGACCGTTTCCTTGTCGATGTCCGCGAGCAACTCATGACCGATCTTGGCCATGCGCACTTCGGTGTAGCGCATGGCGGCGGCGTTGTCGCCGTCGACCGAACCGAAGTTGCCCTGGCCGTCGACGAGCATGTAACGCAGCGAGAATGGCTGAGCCATCCGCACGATGGTGTCGTATACGGAAGCGTCGCCGTGCGGGTGGTACTTACCGATGACGTCACCGACGATACGCGCCGATTTCTTGTACGCCCGGTTCCAGTCGTTGTTCAGCTCATGCATGGCGAACAGCGCGCGGCGGTGCACGGGCTTGAGGCCGTCGCGCACGTCCGGCAAGGCGCGGCCGACGATCACGCTCATGGCGTAATCGAGGTACGACCGCCGCATTTCTTCTTCGAGCGAAATCGGGAGAGTTTCTTTGGCGAACTGATCCATTATTCTCGTCTATCAAACTCTAATCGCGATAGGCGGCTGCCGGCGATATGATCCCGTGATTCTAACATGCCCGTCATGGGCATCCGAATCGGGCGTGATGCGACGCACAAGAGATCTGCGGCACACCAAAACGACGAACATCGACGAGAAATGAAACGGTTGGCGAGGGGCCTCAAAAGGTGTTGCGCTCAAACCACAACTGCGCCACGACGGGCGGCAAACTTGGGGTTTTACTCGCGGGCGGCGGAACCGCTATGGCAAAATGCCGTGGCATAAGTTAGACATTATTCGAAGTGCATGGGCCACGCTTTCGCGCGCTTGCCGATGTTATACTTCGAGCGATGTAAGACTTTGGTTCTGTCGTCTAGGCTCGCAGTAAACCTGCGGAATCTCATTTCGAGAGGAGAAATATGAATAAATTCGCTAAGCTCGCGATCGTTGCAGCTACCGCAGTGATGGCTGCTTCGGCCATGGCTCAAAACTACGTCGGAACGGTTTCGGGTCCGGTCGCGGCCTCGAAGCAAGCTGTCAACGACAACTGGGTGAACGGCAGCGGCGAGTGGGTTTGGAAGAACGGTTCGGACGAGCTCTGCTGGCGCGATGCCTACTGGACCCCGGCCACGGCCAACGCCAAGTGCGACGGCTCGATCATCGCCCAGGCTCCGGCCCCGGCACCGGCACCGACCCCGGTCGCTCCGGTCTCGCAAAAGGTCACGTACCAGGCTGACGCCCTGTTCGACTTCGACAAGGCCATCCTGAAGCCGGCCGGCAAGCAGAAGCTGGACGACCTGGCCAGCAAGATTCAGGCGCTGAACCTGGAAGTTGTGGTTGCTACGGGCCACACCGACCGTATCGGTACCGACAAGTACAACGACCGTCTGTCGATGCGTCGTGCGCAAGCTGTCAAGGCATACCTGGTCAGCAAGGGCGTCGAAGCCAACCGCGTCTACACGGAAGGCAAGGGCAAGCGTAACCCGGTCACCACGGGTTGCAACCAGAAGAACCGCAAGGCCCTCATCGAATGCCTCGCACCGGATCGTCGCGTGGAAGTCGAAGTCGTCGGCACGAACAAGTAATACGGTTCGCCGACTACGAAAAAACCCCGCCGAGGCGGGGTTTTTTTTCGTCTGCGCCTCTCGCTTCGGCCTTGCCGCGCCCCGGCGTGAGCGCTTTCCACCGGGCCAAAGCGCAAATCGACGGCGTGCAGCGAGATCGACGCCAGGCACCCGCCCCGTCAATCTCGCGACGCCTTTCGACGCCTTTCGACGCCTCTCGACGCCTTTGCCCCGTCGATCCGCCGTCAGGCCTCGCTGCCGAGCTGAGGATACTGACGCCGCACCATGAACGCCATGAGCGCCTTGACCGGACGATCCCGCCACCATGAGCCGGTCTCGAGCGGTTTGAACATCATGCGCGTCGCGGCCTCCACCGGCATGTACTGCTTCATGACGTCGCCGGACATCTCCAGGAATGTCTCCCACGTCAGCGTCTCGAACGGCGGGTCAGTGCGCCAGAAACGATTGAGCGGCTCGAAGGCGAAGGCGATGTCCTCATCTCGCACGAGTTCGCTGCGTGCCACCATGGTGCGCAACCGGCTGATCACCCCATGCTGTTCCACTGCGTTGTACCGGTCGAACGTCTTGCGGAAGTAGCGGTAGTGGCCCACCTCCTCGGTGCTCAGCTTGTGCATCATTCGCTTGAGTTCCTCGACCGGCATGTAGGATTCGAGGCATCGATAGATCATGGCGGTCTGCGTCTCCGTGACGCACCTCGACAATGCCTCCAGTGCCAGCGACGGCCGCATGTACTGCACGTCGCACCGCGGCTTGTAGCGCGCCATGAAGGCATCGTAGGCATTCTCCCAATCGAACTCGGGCCAGACGCGCGCGATGTAATCCTTGGCGAGGCGCCCGTGCTCGACTTCCTCGGGTAGCCAGGTATCTCGCAGCCATGCGGTCACTTCAGCGTCGTCGCCGTACATCTGGTTCAGGGTGGAGACGAATTCGGGAACGCTGGTCTCGATGAACGACACCGTGGCGAGGGAGTAGAAGATAAATGCGTTGTTTCGAACAGACGGCTCTGCTGCCATGACACACTCTCCTATCGGCGTAGGGGGTTGAGCGCAGGCGCGACGAACGGCATGCCATTCGCCACATGAAACGTCACACGAAGATCACAAAGGCATAGTATAGGAATTGGCCTAATATCGCAGCGCGGCAAATCATTGATGACAAATGCACGGCCTTCGGGCACGTTTGCGCGATGTTTGTTCCCGTTGCGCCCACTTACTCATCAAAAAGACATGACGCAACGTTACTGGTTGATGAAGTCGGAACCCGAAGAGGCAAGCATCGACGACCTCGCCAACGCCCGGAATCAGACCCTGCCATGGACCGGCGTGCGCAATTACCAGGCGCGCAATTTCATGCGGGACGACATGCGCGTCGGCGACGGCGTGCTCTTCTATCACTCGAGCTGTGCCGTGCCCGGCATCGCCGGCCTGGCAACGGTGGCCTCGACACCGTATCCCGACCCCACGCAGTTCGACCCCAAGAGCCCCTACTTCGATCCCAAGTCGACGCCAGAATCACCGCGCTGGCTGCTCGTCGACGTCAAGCTCGATCGCAAGACGCGACTGGTGCCGCTCACGGAAATGCGCCAGACGCCCGAACTCGACGGCATGCTGGTCCTCGCCCGTGGCAATCGCCTCTCGATCACACCGGTGTCGCCGGCCCATTGGAAATTTATCAGCAAGCACTTACTTAGCGCATGACGCGGGAGGAGGGAACCAAAATTGCTGCGATAGCGTCTCTATAACGTCATCGACATACGCATAGCACGTAATCAGGTGCGGTGCCGTACGTTTTGCGCACCTCGTATCGCGAATGCCGTCGACGACCGGTCAAACGTTCGCCGCCAAGACGCGAACTCACATACGAAAAAGGACAATACCTATGCGCAAATCTCTCGCCGCAGCGCTTCTGATCGCGACCGCCGCCAATGTGGCCTACGCTCAATCGGGTGACGACATGAACCGTCAGGTCTCGGGTGTACTGGGTCTCGAAGCGCACGCCACGAAGGAAGTCGAACAGGACACCGTTCACATCACGATGTCGGCGCAGGAACAGGGGCCCGACGCGGCCACCGTCTCGCGCAATCTCACGCAGAAGGCCAACAGCGCGATGTCGATCGCCAAGAGTCAGAGCGGCGTGCAGGTGCAGACCGGCAACGTATCCCTCTATCCGACGACGAACCGCGACGGCAAGATCACCGCGTGGCGCGGGCGTACCGAATTGCAAATGACGTCGAAGGATTTCGGCGCCGCGTCGCGTCTGGCCAGCCAGATTTCCACGCAGATGCAAATGGACGGCGTGTCGTTCTCGCTCTCACGCGAAGCGCAGGAGAAGACGCAGGCCGAGCTGACCAACCAGGCGATCCAGGCGTTCCGCGATCAGGCGCAGAGCAACACCAGGGCCTTCGGCTACAGCAGCTACACGATCCGTCAGGTGCAGGTCGGGGCGAACGCACCGGTCATGCCGCGTCCGTATGCGATGAAGGCCATGGCGATGAGCGCCAGTGCCGACGCCGCGCCGCCGATGCAACTCGAAGGCGGCAAGACGCAGGTCACCGTGACCGTGTCGGGCACCGTGCAAATGCGCTGAGTCCGCAGCGCGACGACGAGGCGACGTCCGCTCGCGGGACGCTGCCAACAAAAAACCGCCCTGTGCTCCAGGGCGGTTTTTTTGTGTCGGACGCCGCCACCACGTCGCGCCACACATCGTTGCAGGCAGCACAACGTGTTAGCGCCGACCGGGGCACCGTGCCGCAACGCGCTTACTTGAACTGCTCGCGCAGCAGATTCTTCTGCACCTTCCCCATCGTATTGCGCGGCAACTCGCTGACGAAATGAACGCGCTTGGGGACCTTGAAGTTGGCGATGCGCTGCTTGAGCGCATCGATGACGGTACGCTCGTCGGGCGTTGGCTCACCGGCGCGCGGCACGATCACGGCCACCACGGCCTCGCCGAAGTCGGGATGCGGCACACCGATCACGGCCGACTCCGCCACGCCGGCCATCTCGTCGATGACTCCCTCGATCTCTTTCGGATACACGTTGTAGCCACCGGAGATGATGAGATCCTTCGAGCGGCCGACGATGTGCACGTAGCCGTCCTCGTCCACCTTGCCGACGTCGCCGGTCTTGAAGAACCCGTCTTGCGTGAATTCCTCCGCGGTCTTCTCCGGCATGCGCCAGTACCCGGCGAACACGTTCGGCCCCTTGACCTGGATGTGGCCGATCTCGCCTTGCGCGATCGGCGCACCGTCGTCGCCGACGATACGCACCGTCACCTCCGGCAGCGGCACCCCGACGGTCCCCGCGCGACGCACGCTTGCCGGATCGCCGTGATAGGGGTTCGACACGAGCATCACCGTCTCCGACATGCCGTAGCGCTCTAGGATGGTGTGCCCCGTTCGCTCGCGGAACGCTTCGAACGTCTCGCGCAGCAGCGGTGCGGAACCGGAAATGAACAGGCGAATGTTGCGACACACGTCGCGATCGAGTCCGGGCTCGGCGAGCAGGCGCACGTAGAACGTCGGCACCCCCATGAAGACCGTGGCACGCGGGAGCTGATGCAGCACTTCGCGGGCGTCGAACTTCGTCAGCCAGATCATCTTGCTGCCGGAGTAAAGCGCCGCATGGCTCGCAACGAACAGTCCGTGCACGTGGAAGATGGGCAGTGCGTGCAGCAGCACGTCGCCGCCTTCGCGCTCGCCCCAGCCCCAGAACCGGTGCAACACGCGCGTATTGCTTGCGAGGTTGCCGTGCGAGAGCATCGCGCCCTTGCTGCGCCCCGTGGTCCCCGAGGTGTAGAGGATGGCGGCGAGATCGTCGGGCGAGCGCGGCACGGTGTCGAACGTGTCGCCGAACCAGGCCGCGCGCTCGAGCAGCGAGCCGGTGCGATCGTCGCCCAGCGTGAAGACGTGCCTTGCGCCGTTGGTGAACGCGATCTTCGAGACCCAGCCGAAATTTGCCGGGCTGCACACGACCACATCCGGCTCCGCGTTGCCGACGAAGTAGCTGATCTCGCTTTCCCGATAGGCCGTGTTCAGCGGCAGGTAGACCAGGCCGGCGCGCAGCGTGGCGAGGTACAGCAACAAGGCCTCGGGCGACTTCTCGACCTGCACGGCAACGCGCGCGCCCGGCGCGAGATCGAGGCTCGCGAGCAGATTGGCGATCCGTGCGCTCGCGTGCTCGATGTCGTCCCAGCTGTAATACAGCCCTTCGGGTGTTTCGATCGCGCATGCCGATCTGTCGGCGGGAAAACGTTCGGCGAAGCGTCGATAGAGGTTGGCGTCTTGCGTCATAAGGAGAACTGGAGAATAGCCTGGGTGAAAGCCGGGGGTGATCCCCCCTGAAAAAGCCAATGAAAAGGAAACACGGGATCGAGTCGCACCGGGCCCCGCCTATCGCCCCTGGAAATCCGGCGGGCGTTTTTCGAGGAAGGCGGCGACACCTTCACGGTGATCGTGCGAGTCCCAATACGAGAACGCCTGCTGCCATTCGGCTTCGGACAATGGCGGCACGGGCGGCGACAATCGCGCGATGAGCCATTTGTTCAATTGCGCGGCGAGCGGCGCCCCGGCGACAAGGCGCCGGGCGCTGGCATAGGCCGCTTCCTCGACGGCGTCGTCGGCCACCACCCGCGTGAGCAAGCCCTTCTCGCGGGCTTCCGCGGCATCGAACACGCGCCCTTCGAGCAGAATCTCCAGCGCCGCCGCGCGTCCGGCAAGCGCCAGCACACCGCGCAGTTCGCCAGGGGCCATCGGAAAGCCGAGCTTGTTGATCGGCACGCCGAATCGTGCACCCTGCCCGGCAATGCGCAGATCGCAGTGCGTTGCGATCTCGAGCCCGCCGCCCACGCAAACGCCCTCGATCAGCGCCACGCTCGGATGCCGGCAGCGCGCCAGCGCATCGAGCGTGGGCCCGATGATCTCGCCGTGGTAACGCCGCAGCGTGTCGTAGCTGCCGCGCTCCGCGGGGAATTCCTCGATATCGGCGCCGGCGGCGAAGTTGCCCTGCGCGCCGCGAATCACGATGGCCCGCACTCGCGCATCGTCGTCCAGCGCCTGCACGTGCGCGCGCAACGCGCGCCACATCGCGACCGAAATCGCATTGAGCTTGCCGGGATTCGACAGCGTGAGCGTAACCCACCCCTTGTCCAGCGAACTGTCGTCGCGCAGCACTTCACTCACGGGAGTCTCCATTGCGCCGATGCCGGCATCGATAAGTCGTCATGATCAAAGCAAACGGGCGACGGCGCGCCCGAGCGCGGGCTCGCCGTCGATCAGGCGCTGCAGATTGGCGTCGAGCTCGTCGGGCTCGTAGAGATAATTGACCATCATGCCGCACGATTGCTTCGCGCCCTTCCTGGACAGGTCGGCGTGCCAATTGATACGTTCGACGCGCGCGCCGTTGCCCAGGTGGAAGCGGGCGACCGGATCGCGCGGCAGCCCGCGCACCTGCTCGCGCGCGAGATAGTGCGCCGCCAGCGATTCCCCCAGCGTGCGCTGTAGCGCCTGCCCGCCCTTTCGTTCGGGCGTCGATTGCAGCCACGCCATCAGTTGCGCGCCCGTGATGTCGCCGGCCAGCGCGTCGTCCTGCGCGAGCAGCTTGCATCGTTTCGGGCCGAGCACCTGCGCGAGCGCCGATGCATTCAGTTGCCGGAGCCAGTCGTTGAACCCCGGGATCGGCGAGAGCGTGGCGAAGTTGCGCAACTTTGGGAAGTCCACCTGCAGTTCGTCGATCACGCGCTTGAGCAGGAAATTGCCGAAGCTCACGCCGCGCAGTCCCGGCTGGGTGTTCGAGATCGAATAGAAGATGGCCCAGCGAATCCGTCGCAGGTCCTCGAGCGGTGCCTTTTCGTCGAGCAGCGAATGCACGTCGGCCGCCATGTCGGGCACGAAGGCCACTTCCACGAAAATCAGCGGCTCGCGCGGCATGCGCGGGTGGAAGAACGCGTAGCAGCGGCGATCCGAGTCGAGTCGGTTGCGCAAATCGGCCCACGACGAAATCTCGTGCACCGCCTCGTAGCGCATGAGCTTTTCCAGCAGCGACGCGGGCGAATCCCACGTGATCGGATGCAGCTCCAGCAGGCCGACGTCGAACCACGTCGAAAAGAGACTTCCCAGATCCTCTTCGAGCGAAGCCAGTCCGGGCAATGCCGCCCGGTGGCGAAGCATGTCCGCGCGCCAGCGCACGAGAAAGGGCAGGCCGTCCGGCAAGGCGTTGAAGCGCTTGAGGAAACGCACTCGGGCACTGCCCAGCGCCCCCGCCAGCCCACCGGCGGTGCGTTTGACGCTCGCGCCCTCGCCCTCCTTGGCGCCGTCCCTGCTTGCGTCGGCGCCGGCATGTCCGTCGTTCGCGCAAATGTCGGCAACGACGCCGAGCAGCGCCAGTTTCTCCTCGGGCGAGGCGGCGTCGTAGCGCGTCATGAAGTCGCGCGCAGCCTCGTTCGCGGCCGAGTCGGTCAGACGTGCCGAGAGGCACTGCGACAGCTGACGCCGCAGCGCATTTTCCGCTCGCGGCGAAAGTCTGGCCGCGTCGATCTTGCCGTCCTTGCCGTCTTTCGGGGCACCGCCCTGTCCGCCGGACTTGCCGCCGCGTCCGAACCATTGGCCCAGCCGCTCGCCCAGCGAGGGCTTGGGCGACGGCACTGGCGCGCTCACCTCCGACACGCTCTCGGGCGACGTGCGGCCCGGGGCGGACGACGGCGCCGACGACGCCATGGCCCCGGCAGCGCCCGACGAAGCCGGCGCGGACAAGGCCGACGTAGCGAATACAGCGGACATGGCAGACATCAGCGGCGCATCCTTCATGACGTTTCCTCACATGGCAAGACACTTCACCCCATCAGCTGATCGGGAAGCCACAGCGACAGACCGGGCATCAGACAGATGAGAACGACGGCAAGCACCATCAGCACCACGAACGGCAGCACCCCCCAGACGATGTCTCGCAAGGCGATATCGGGCGCCGTGTTCTTGATGACGAATATGTTGAGCCCCACGGGCGGATGGATCAACCCCAGTTCCATCACGATCGTCATGACCACGCCGAACCACACGAGGTCGAAGCCGGCGTCGCGCAGCGGGGGCAGGATGATCGATGCGGTCATGAGGATGATGCTCACCGGCGGCAGGAAGAAGCCGAGCACCACGACCATCAGCAAAATCGCCGTAAGCAGCACCCAGCGCGACAGATGCAGTCCCACGATCCACTGCGCCGCGGACTGGCTGATGTGCAGATAGCTCATCACGTAGGAGTAGAGCAGCGACATGCCAATGATGAACATGAGCATGGTCGACTCGCGCAGCGTGCCGGTCAGGATCGGTGCGATCTGGCGCGGCGTCCACATCCGGTAGATCACCGCGATGAGGGCGAGCGCGAGCAGGCCGCCAAGTCCGGCCGTCTCCGACGGCGTGGCATAGCCGCCGTACAGTGCCGCCATCACCCCGATGAGCAGCGTGACGAACGGCAGCACGCGCGGCAGCAGCGCCAGCTTCTCGCGCAGGGTTGCCGGCGGCTCGGCGGGAAACGGCGACGGCGTGCCATCGCGCGCGAGCGCCGCCTGCGCCGCTCCGTACTCGCGCCGGTAGCGCCACGCCGCGTAACAGGAGAACAACCCCACGAGCAGCAGCGCGGGGACGATCCCCGCGAGGAACAGGCGGCCCAGCGACTGCTCCGCGGCCACGGCGTACAGGATCATCGTGATCGACGGGGGCAGCAGAATGCCCAGCGTGCCGCCCGCGGCGATGATCCCGGCGGCAAAGCCCGGCGAGTAGCCGCGCTGGCGCATCTCCGGAATGCCCGCGCTGCCGATCGCCGAACATGTCGCAGGACTCGAGCCCGCCATGGCCGCGAACAACCCGCAGGCGAACACGTTGGCAATGCCCAGCCCCCCGGGAATTCGACGCATCCACGCGTGCAGCGCGAGATACAGATCCTGTCCGGCACGCGACTTGCCGATGGCCGCTCCCTTCAGGATGAACAGCGGGATCGACAGCAGCGTGATGCTGGCCATCTCCTCGTAGACGTTCTGCGTGATCGTGTCGAGCGAAGACGCGGGCATGAACCCGAACATGAACGCCACGGCGACCGCCCCGAGGGCGAACGCAATGGGCATGCCGGAGAACATGACGACCAGCGTGGCGCCCCCGTACAGCAATCCGATACCGAGCTCGCTCATGCATGGCCTCCCGTCCGATCCTTCGTTGGCGCGGCGGCGTCCACGCCATGCGCGCGCCCCCCGTCATGCCGGCCCAGCTCGCATGCGCCGATGGCCACCTGCAACAGCAACTGCACCGAGAGCAGGCTCATGCCGAAGGCCATCAACCCGTAGGGAATCGACAGCGGCGGCCCCCACGTCGAACTGCTCGTCTGGCCGTCGACATAGGCCTCCCAGAACAGCGTCCAGGATTTCCACGCGAAAAAGGCGCAAAAGGCGAAGGTGACGATGTCCACCACCCAGCGCCGCACGCGATTCACGCGCGCCGAGAGCAGCGTGGTGATCGCCTCGATGCCGATGTGTCCTCGCAGATGCTGCACGTGAGCGGCGGAAACGAAGGTCGCCCCCACCAGCAGGAAAACCGCGGCTTCGTCCTGCCAGTCGGTGGCGAGCTTGAGCACATGGCGGGCGAACACGCTGTAGCTCAGCACCAGCGCGGCCCCCACGAGCGCCACCATGCACACGGCCATCAGCAAACGGCTCACGCCCTGGAGCCAGGCGTCGAGCCGCCGCAGCATGCGCGTGCGCGCCACCGCAGGTTCCGCGCTCACGGCAGCCCCGCTCATGCAGGCACCTTCTTGGCGAGGTCGAGCAGCTTCGCGCAGGTGTCCGACTTGCTCGCGTAATCCTTCCACGCGGTGCGCTCGGCAATCTCGCGCCACTTCATTACCGTGGCCTCGTCGAGGTCATAGACCTTGGCGCCGGCCTTCGTGTAGACGCTGGCGATCTGCGCATCGTCCGCCTTGGCGGCCTGCGTGCCGAACGCCTCGAGCTCCGCGCCCACTTGCAGGATCACCTGCTGCTGGTCCTTGGGCAGCTTGTCGAAGACCTGCTTGGACATGAGCAGCGGCTCGAGCATGAACCAGTACGACTTGTTGCGCCCCGTGGTCAGGTGCTTGGAGACTTCCTCCAGACGGAACGACATCAGACTCGTCGACGACGTCATCGCCGCATCCATCGCACCCGTCTGCATGGCCGCGTAGAGTTCGTTGGACGGCAACGAAATGACGGCCGCCCCCGCCTCCTTGAGCATCATGTCCATCTCGCGGCTGCCGCCGCGCACCTTGAGCCCCTTGGCGTCGTCGGGCGTCACAAGCGGCCTGGCCCGGCTGGCCACGCCGCCCGCCTGCCAGACCCAGCTCACGATCACCACGTTCTTCTCGGCGAGCACATTGGTCAGCACCTTGCCGATCTCGCCGTTGCGCCAGGCGGCGCCCTGCGCGTACGAGGTCACCAGACCAGGCATCAAACCGATGTTGAGCTCGCGAACCTCGCCTCCCGCATAGGGCAGCGGGTAGAGCGAAAGATCGAGCGCGCCACGCCGCAGCGCGGAGAACTGCGCGTTGGTCTTCATGAGCGAGCTGCCCGGATAGATCTGGAATTTCAGCGCGCCGTTGGTGCGCTTCTCGACTTCCTGCGCGAACTTGCGGCACAGCCGGTCGCGGAAGTCACCTTCCGTGAGCGTGCCGCCGGGGAATTGATGGGAAATCTTGAGCGGGCCGGACTGCGCGAATGCACTGCCCCACGGACCGGCCATCGCGCCGGTCGCCAGCGCCGAAGCGGCACCGAGCATGAGTTGCCGCCGAAGCGGGGAATGGTTTGTCTCCATGGCGTCTCCTGTCACTTGTGTCAGTGATGAACCGGCGAAGCCAGGTGCTGACATCTCCCGACGCGAGTCGCAAAACCCGCCCCGGGTGCATCACCGGCCCACCGGCACTGCATGTACGGATGACTGCTTGTTTTTCTGACGTTTCGAGGGCGCGAGTTGCCGCTCTCGGAATGAAATCGTATAGTTAAACGAAAATCGTGTATACAAATTGGCCGATTAAAAAATACATTTTTCGCGTAAACCCCGATCTTCAAGCCGAGGCGCGCGCGTTACTTTGACAGCCATGCATTCCATGTCTCCCCTATCGACGGGGCCGAATCCGGACCGAGCGAGAGCGTCATGACGGTAAAACCGAAGCGATCCGAAGCGCTGCGACAGGCGATCGAGGAGAAGATTGCCGTGGGCGAGTACCCTCCCGGCATGCGCCTCGACGAAGTCGAACTCGCCACCGCGTTCGGCGTGTCGCGCACCCCCCTGCGCGAGGCGCTGATTCAGTTGGCGTCGTCAGGCGTGATCGAGATCCGGCCTCGCCGGGGTGCGGTTGTCGCCCAGATCGACCCGCAGCGGCTGTGCGAAATGTTCGAGGTGATGGCGGAACTCGAGTCGATGTGCGGACGGCTCGCCGCGCGCCGCATCACCGATGAGGAACTCGCCGAGCTACGCGCCACGCACGAGGCCAGCCGCGCGGCCGCCGAGGCGCGCGACATCGACACCTATTACGAGGTCAATGCGCACTTCCATGCGCTCATCTATCAGGCAAGCCACAACGCCTATCTGCAGGAAACGGCATTGCAACTGCACCGGCGTCTGCGCGTCTATCGTCGCCTGCAGCTTCGCGTGCGCGATCGGCCACACCAGTCCTTCTCCGAACACGACGCCGTGTTTCGTGCCATCGAAGCGGGCGACGCCGACGCCGCGTCCGAGCATCTGCGTGGGCACGTCACCGTGCAGGGCGAACGATTCGCGGATCTGATGGCCTCGTTGCGCGCCCTGGAGCGCAAGGCGAGTTAGCGCCCGGCGGGGTGCCGACGTCGTGTCATGCACGCAAAGCAAAGGGCCGCCGGAGCGAAACTCCGGCGGCCCTTGGTTCGTGTTCGATGCCCGACGGGGGCGTGTCAGGCGGGCGACCCCACCGGACGGCGGCGGTACGACCACACCAGCATGGCGATGCCCGCCACGATCATCGGCATCGACAGCCACTGTCCCATCGACAGGCCGAACGAGAGCAGACCAAGGAAGGCATCCGGCTCACGCGTGAATTCGGCGAGGAAACGGAACGTCCCGTAGCCGACGAGGAACATGCCCGAGACCGCACCGATCGGACGCGCACGACGCGCGAAGATCCACAGCAGCAGGAACAGCGCCACGCCTTCGAGCGCGAACTCGAACAACTGCGAGGGATAGCGAGGCAGGCCGTGGAACTGGGCGAACACGGTGGCCATGGCCTGATCGGCCATCGCCTGCGGATGCGCGAACACCCACTGGGCGTCTTCCGCGGCGGCTTGCGGGAACAGCATGGCGAAGCGCGAGTCGGGCGACGTCACGCGGCCCCACAGCTCGCCATTGATGAAGTTGCCCAGACGGCCGGCGGCGAGGCCGAGCGGAATCATCGGCGCGATGAGATCGGTGCCCGCGAGCAGCGATTGACCGCGACGGCGCGTGAACAGCCACATCGCGACGAGTACGCCGAGAAAGCCGCCGTGAAACGACATGCCGCCTTCCCACACCCTGAAGATGTCGAGCGGATTCGCCAGATAGAACGCCGGCTTGTAGAAGAACACATAGCCCAGCCGTCCGCCAAGAATGACGCCGAGTACGCCGTAGAACAGCATGTCGTCGAGATCCTGCGCCTTCCAGCCTTGCGCGGCAATGGAAGGCTGGCGCACGCGCAGCCGGCCCACGAGCAGGAAAAGGATGAAGCCGACCAGATACATCAGGCCGTACCAGCGGATGGCGAGCGGGCCGAGATGAATCGCGACCGGGTCGAATTGAGGATGAATCAGCATGGATCAGAAGAATCGATTCGTGAACAAAAGTTCCGCCTGACGACGAACGGGCGGCGCGTCGTCTGTTACGACATATTGTCGAGCGCGCATGAAGCGCCGGCGCCCGCGAGCCGGTGCATGTGCACGGGATGGCCAGCACAATACCACGAGCCCGTGCCATCGCGGCAGGCCGATCGAGGCGCCGCGGCAAGACCGAGGCTCAGGCGAACAGGGTCGCGCCCGGCGGCGTGTGCGCCACCGCGCGCGCCGTCTCGAGAAAGCCGTGGAGTACCGGCGAGACCTCCGCGGTGCGCCAGAGCAGTCCTGTCTCGATGAGCGTGCTGGACTCGCGCAGCGCGCGATAGGTCACGCCGGTGCGGCGCAGATGGCAAAGCGACTGCGGCACCAGCGCCACGCCCATGCCGGCCGACACGAGACTGACGATGGTCTGCATCTGGATCGCCTCCTGTCCCACGCGGGGCGTGAGCCCGAGCGCCGCGTAGCAGCCCATGATGATGTCGTGGAACGCTGGCGCCACGCGACGCGGGAAGATCACGAGCGGCTCGTCGGCGTAATCGGCCAGACTCACCGCCGCGCCCGATGCCGTGGCGTCGGCATTGCCGTCCGGTCCGGCAGGCAGCGCCAGCATCAGCGGCTCGCGCACGATGGGCAGGTACGACAGTTCGTTGGCGTAGCGCGCCGGCACGGGCGGGATGAAAAGCCCGGCGTCGATTCGCCCGTCCATGAGCGCCTCGACCTGGACGTCGCTCGTCGCCTCGAGCAGTTGCAGGCGCACGCGCGGGTAGCGCTGCCCGAACTCGCGCAACAGCGGCGGCAAGATGCCGTAATCGGCCGTCGAGACGAAGCCCAGCGCGAGCGTGCCCACCTCGCCGTGCGCCAGGCCCTGCGCCAGTGCGGGCAAGGCCTCGGCGTCCGCCAGAATGCGCCGCACCTCGGGCAGCAGCTGGCGCCCCACGGCGGTGAGTTCCACCGAGCGATTGGTGCGCACGAAGAGCGGTGCGCCGAGCGACGCTTCGAGCGCCCGGATCTGCTGCGAGAGTGGCGGCTGCGTCATCGACAGCCGCTGTGCCGCGCGCCCGAAATGCCGCTCCTCGGCCACCGCCACGAAGTATCGAAGTTGACGTAAATCCATGATATTTTTTTCGACTCAATCCAAGTCAAATAATATATTTGACAAGCATTCGAGGAAAGACGAATCTTGACGTCCGAACAGAGCCTTGACGGCCCCGACCCACAAGCCCAGCGTTACAGAGACGACCATGCCTGAATACCGTTCCCGCACCTCCACCCACGGCCGCAACATGGCCGGCGCCCGCGCCCTGTGGCGCGCCACCGGCATGAAAGACGGCGACTTCGGCAAGCCGATCATCGCCGTGGTGAACTCCTTCACGCAGTTCGTGCCGGGTCACGTGCACCTGCGCGATTTGGGCGCCATCGTCGCCAAGGAGATCGAGGCGGCGGGCGGCGTGGCCAAGGAATTCAACACCATCGCCGTGGATGACGGCATCGCCATGGGTCACGGCGGCATGCTGTACTCGCTGCCCTCGCGCGAGCTGATCGCCGACTCGGTGGAATACATGGTCAACGCGCACTGCGCCGACGCCATGGTCTGCATTTCCAACTGCGACAAGATCACCCCGGGCATGCTCATGGCCGCCATGCGCCTGAACATCCCGGTCGTGTTCGTCTCGGGCGGTCCGATGGAGGCCGGCAAGGTCAAGTCGGGCGACGGACAGGTGATCGCCAAGATCGACCTGATCGACGCCATGATCAAGGCCGCCGATCCGAAGGTCAGCGACGCCGAAGTCGCCGAAGTCGAGCGCAGCGCCTGCCCGACGTGCGGCTCGTGCTCGGGCATGTTTACCGCCAACTCGATGAACTGCCTGACCGAAGCCATCGGCCTGGCCCTGCCGGGCAACGGCACCATCGTGGCCACGCACGCCTGGCGTCGCGGCCTGTTCGAGCAGGCGGGCCGCCTCGTGGTCGACCTGTGTCGTCGCTACTACCAGGAAGACGACGCCTCGGTGCTGCCGCGCAACATCGCCACCAAGGCCGCGTTCGAGAACGCCATGGCGCTCGACGTCGCCATGGGCGGCTCCACCAACACGGTGCTGCACCTGCTTGCCGCCGCGCAGGAAGCGGGCGTGGACTTCAAGATGGCGGACATCGACCGCATCTCGCGCAACGTGCCTTGCCTGTGCAAGGCCGCGCCGGCGACCGACAAGTACCACATCGAAGACGTGCACCGCGCAGGCGGCATCATCGGCATTCTGGCCGAGCTCGCCCGCGGCGGACTGCTCGACACCTCGTGCGGCAACGTGCACAGCGGCACGCTCGGCAACGCCATCGACGCCTGGGACGTGAAGAACAGCGCCAACGATCGCGCGCAGACGTTCTACAGCGCCGCGCCGGGCGGCGTGCCCACGACCATCGCATTCAGCCAGTCGTCGACCTATCCGGCGCTCGACCTGAACCGTGAAACGGGGTGCATTCGCGACAAGGAGCACGCCTATACCAAGGACGGCGGCCTGGCCGTGCTGTACGGCAACCTCGCCGAGAAGGGCTGCATCGTGAAGACGGCCGGCGTGGACGAGTCGCAATGGGTCTTTACGGGTCGCGCCCGCGTGTTCGAGAGCCAGGACGACGCCGTCGAAGGGATTCTTGGCGACAAGGTCCAGCCGGGCGACGTGGTCGTCATTCGCTATGAAGGCCCGAAAGGCGGCCCGGGCATGCAGGAAATGCTCTACCCGACCTCGTATCTGAAATCGAAGGGCCTGGGCAAGACCTGCGCCCTGTTCACCGACGGCCGCTTCTCGGGCGGCTCGTCGGGACTGGTGATCGGCCACGCGTCGCCGGAAGCGGCCGAGGGCGGCACCATCGGCCTGGTCGAGGACGGTGACGTGATCGAGATCGACATCACGCAGCGCAAGATGCATCTGGCCGTGTCCGACGACGAACTGGCGCGCCGCCGCGCCGCCATGGAAGCCCGTGGCGACAAGGCATGGCAGCCGGCGAACCGCGAGCGCGTGGTGTCTCAGGCCCTGCAGGCCTACGCCGCGCTGGCTACCTCGGCCGACCGCGGCGCCGTGCGCGATCTGTCGCAGTTGAAGACGGCCAAGCGCGGCTGACGCCGCGCGGCGGCACTCCCGGTGAACCCGGGGGTGCTGCCGGCCCGGCAGCGTGATACAACAACGCCTATGCGCAACGCTGCGGCAGTCGAGGGTGGCCAAGCGCATCCCCACAGGAGACCGTCATGGCATTCAACCGTCGTTCGCGAAACGTCACGCAAGGCGTGGCGCGCTCGCCCAACCGCTCGATGTACTACGCGCTGGGCTATCAGGAAGAAGACTTCGACAATCCGATGATCGGCGTGGCCAACGGCCACTCCACGATCACCCCGTGCAACGCGGGGCTGCAACGACTGGCGGACGCCGCCGTCGACGCCATCAAGCGCCATCAGGCCAACCCTCAGATATTCGGCACCCCGACCATTTCCGACGGCATGTCGATGGGCACGGAGGGCATGAAGTACTCGCTCGTCTCGCGCGAAGTCATCGCCGACTGCATCGAGACCGCCGTGCAGGGCCAGTGGATGGACGGCGTGGTCGTGATTGGCGGCTGCGACAAGAACATGCCCGGCGGCATGATCGCCCTCGCGCGCATCAACGTGCCCGGCATCTACGTCTACGGCGGCACCATCAAGCCGGGCAACTGGAAGGGCAAGGATCTCACCATCGTCTCCTCGTTCGAGGCCGTGGGCGAGTTCACGGCCGGACGCATGACCGAAGCCGATTTCAAGGGCATCGAGAAAAACGCCTGCCCGTCGACCGGTTCGTGCGGCGGCATGTACACGGCCAACACGATGAGCTCCTCGTTCGAGGCGCTGGGCATGTCGCTGCTGTATTCGTCGACCATGGCCAACCCCGATCAGGAGAAGGTCGACTCGGCCGCCGAATCGGCCCGCGTACTCGTCGAAGCCGTCAGGAAGGACCTCAAGCCGCGCGACATCATCACGCGCAAATCCATCGAAAACGCCGTGGCGCTCATCATGGCGACCGGCGGGTCGACGAACGCCGTGCTCCACTATCTGGCCATCGCGCACGCGGCGGACGTCGAGTGGCGCATCGAGGACTTCGAACGCATTCGCGCACGCGTGCCGGTCATCTGCGATCTGAAGCCCTCAGGCAAGTACGTGGCGACTGACCTGCACAAGGCGGGCGGCATTCCTCAGGTGCTGAAGATCCTGCTCGACGCCGGGCTGCTGCACGGCGACTGCATGACGATCACCGGCCGCACGATCGCCGAGGAACTGAAGGACGTGCCGTCGGTGCCGCGCGCCGACCAGCACGTGATCTTCCCGATCGACAAGGCGCTCTACAAGGAAGGCCACCTCGCCATTCTCAAGGGCAACCTCGCCGAAGACGGCGCGGTGGCCAAGATCACCGGTCTGAAGAACCCCGTCATCACGGGGCCGGCGCGCGTGTTCGACGACGAACAAAGCGCGATGGACGCAATCCTCGGCGACAGGATCCAGGCGGGCGACATTCTCGTGCTGCGCTATCTCGGCCCGAAGGGCGGCCCCGGCATGCCGGAGATGCTGGCGCCGACGTCGGCCATCATCGGCAAGGGACTCGGCGAGTCGGTCGGCTTCATCACCGACGGGCGGTTCTCCGGCGGCACATGGGGCATGGTGGTCGGGCATGTCGCGCCGGAGGCATTCGTGGGCGGCACCATCGCGCTGGTGCACGAGGGCGACTCGATCACCATCGATGCGCACCGGTTGCTGTTGCAGTTGAACGTGCCTGACGATGAACTCGCCCGGCGTCGCGCGGCGTGGAAAGCACCGGCGCCGCGCTACACGCGTGGTGTGCTGGCCAAGTACGCCGCGCTCGCGCAACCGGCCAACAAGGGCGGCGCGACAGGCTGAGCGTCACGTCCACGGAGACGGTTCGCGCCTCTGTCGCATTGGATCACCCCGCGGCACGCTCGTCGACAGCGACGGACGTGCCGCTTTTTCGTTGCACCGGCCGAGCGACGACAAATGCTATATTCCGGCCAGACGTTTCGAGACCGGCAGACAAGAAAGACGAAAGGCTGCCGGGCAGGCGGCGCCATGCCGACCCGGCCCGGCTGCCCCCGGGGCCTGCCGGCGACTTTCCGGACATACGTAGCCAATGAAAACCACTACCGGTAAACCTGCGGGCGCGATGGTCGGTGCCTGGTTGATGGTCGCGGCAAGCGCCGCGTTCGCGCAGACCGGCGCGTCGCCCGCCTTCGATGCACAGGACAAGTCCGACGCGCGCGCGATCGAATCGCTCGCGCGCGCCCGCAACTGCATGACATGTCACGCCACCGACCGCACGCTGCTCGCACCGTCGTACCGGGACATTGCCAAACGCTACGCGGGCAAGCCGGGCGCCGCCGAGGAACTCGCGCGCTCCATCGCCGACGGCAGCCGGGGAAAATGGGGCAGCCTGCCGATGCCCGCCGGTTTGCAGCTCGCGCCGGGCGAGGCCAACCGCCTGGCGCGCTGGATTCTGGGCATGTCGCGCTAGCCGCCTCGGCTCAGCCCTGCGAGCGCACCTGCTTGGCGACTTCTTCGATGACCGCCTGCCGGATCCGGTCGGGCAACTGCGCCTGAAGCGCGTCGGCCACCTGCTTGCCGATCAACTGGACCAGCCATGACGTCTGGTCGATCAGCGCGTCGTGACAACGGCGCTCCACCATCGTCGTGATCTCGTCGGCCAGTTGCAACGTAAGCCGCGCGCTGACGCGTTCGGCGAAAACGGCGACGTCGGCGGGCACGCCCTGCTCCGGGGCGGAAGTCGCCGCGGACGTGTGCCCCGGAGGCGACGGCGCCGCCTCGCCGGGCGCGAGCACTTCGGTCAGCGTGGGGATGCCGGGGTCGGTGCGCTCGGGCTCGTTCGTCACGGTCAGCCTCGTTGGTCGTAGTTGTTCAGGGTGTAGCCGCGATCGCGATAGAAGCGGTACCGCTCGCGTGCGCCGGCGAGCTCGTCGGGGGCGTCGCCGACGATTTCCACCACGCGTTCGAAGCGCGCGAAGTGCGTGGGTACCACGCCCGCGAGATTGAGCAGCACCTGATGATGCTGTGCGGGCTCATCGGGCGCGGCGAGCACCACGGGCGTTTGCGCGGCGAGCGGGTCCTGAGTGAAGCAATGCGGCACGAACTCGAGCGGCGAGAAAGTCCACAGCGTCTGGTCGAACGCCTTGAGCACGTCCGGCTCGCCGACGACCACGAGGGTCTGACCGGCGCCGTAGACCTTGCGCGCGAACCGGCACGCATACTCGACCCGGTTCGGCACATGGGTGTGAAAGTCGACGCGCGTCACCGGGCTTCGCGATCGATCAGGAACTGCGTGAGCAACGGCACCGGACGGCCCGTCGCGCCCTTGGCTGCCCCGCTCTTCCATGCCGTACCGGCGATGTCCAGGTGAGCCCACTCGTATTTCTCGGTGAAGCGCGCCAGGAAGCAGGCCGCCGTCACGCTGCCGGCCGGGCGCCCGCCGATGTTCGCCACGTCGGCGAAGTTCGACTTGAGCTGCTCCTGGTACTCCTCCTCGACCGGCAGACGCCAGGCCGTGTCGCCCGTCGCACGGCCGGCGGCCAGCAGTTCGTCGGCCAGCGCGTCGCTCTTGGAGAACAGGCCCGAGTTCACATGACCCAGCGCGATGATGCAGGCGCCCGTGAGCGTGGCGACATCGATCACGGCCGCCGGCTTGAAGCGCTCGGCGTAGGTGAGCGCGTCGCACAGGATCAGACGGCCTTCGGCGTCGGTATTGAGCACCTCGATGGTCTGGCCCGACATGCTGGTGACCACGTCGCCCGGTTTCGTCGCCTTTCCGCCCGGCATGTTCTCCGTGGCCGGCACGACCGCGATGACGTTGAGCTTCAGGCCCATCTCGGCGACCGCACGGATCGTGCCGAGCACGGAACCCGCGCCGCACATGTCGTATTTCATCTCGTCCATGGCCTCGCCCGGCTTGAGCGAGATGCCGCCCGTGTCGAACGTCACTCCCTTGCCGACCAGCACGATCGGCGCCTGCCTGGCGGGTCCGCCCTCGTACTTGAGCACGATGAACTGGGGTGGCTGAACCGAGCCGCGCGCCACCGACAGGAACGACCCCATCTTGAGTGCCTCGATCTGCTTCGGCCCGAGGATCTCGGCCTTGAGCTTGAATTCGCGCGCCAGCTTGCGGGCGGTGTCGGCCAGATACGTGGGCGTGCAGACGTTGCCCGGCAGATTGCCCAGGTCCTTGGTGAGCGCCATGCCGTTGGCGATCGCCTCGCCATGCCGCGCAGCGACCCTGGCGGCCTTGAGTTCGTCGGGCGCGACGGCGAAGACGACCTTGCGCAGCACCGTGTTCGACGGTTCGGCCTTGCTCTTCATCTGGGTGAAACGATAGGTGGCGTCGCGCAGCGCGATCACCGAGGCGCGCACCGCCCAGGCGGCGTTCTGGGCGGTGACCGTCGCCTGGGGCAGCGTCCACAGGGCGTCGACGGCGCGCGAGGCGAGTACGGCGCGCGCGGCGGCGCGCGTGGCTTCGTTGAACGCCTTTTGCGAGAGCTTGTCCTCACGACCGAGGCCGACGAACAGCACACGTGCCGGGCTCCAGCCGGCGACCTCGTGCAGCATCAGCGTGCTGCCGAGCTTGCCGTCGAGTTCGCCGCGCTTGACCATGCGCGCGAGCAGACCCTTGCTCGCGGCGTCGAGCGCCTTGGCAAGGCCGGCGAGCGGTTGCTGCTCGAACACGCCCACCACCAGACACTCGGTCTTTGCGTTGGCAAGACCGGCCTGGCCCGCCTTGGTCGAATCGAAGGCTTTTGTGCTAAAGTCCATCGCGCTTTCCTCGGGTAAAATTCGTACGAGCCGCAATTATCCGCTTTTTTCCCCGCTCGCCCAACCGCGAGAGCACCCCTATCGTCATCACATGATTTTTCAGCGTTCCCTGCAGCGCGAGCTGAACTACACCGCCGGGGCCGTCTTCATGGTGCTGATCACCGTCATGCTCACCACCATGATGATCCGCATCCTGGGCTTCGCCGCGTCGGGGAAAGCCGACCCGCGCGACGTGCTCGTGCTCATCGGCCTGGCCGTGATCGGCTACCTTGCCGTCATTCTGATCGTGACGCTGTTCGTCTCGATCCTTTTCGTCCTTACCCGCTGGTACCGCGATTCGGAAATGGTCGTGTGGTTCGCCTCGGGATTGTCCATCACCGATTTCATCAAGCCGGTGCTGCGCTTCGCCGCGCCCTATCTGGCCGTCATCACGTTCTGCGCCCTGGTCGCCTGGCCGTGGGCGAACCAGCAGATTGCCGCGCTCGAAGCGCGCTTCGCGCAACGCGACGATGTCTCGATGATCTCGCCGGGGCAATTCCGCGAGAGTGCGTCGAGCCATCGCGTGTTCTTCGTCGAGACCGTGTCGCCGGACGCGACCAAGGTGCACAACGTGTTCGTCTCGGGAACCGAGAACGGCAAGGTGAACGTGGTCGTCTCGAAGGACGGTCATATCGAGACCGCCAAGGACGGCAACCGCTATATCGTGCTGGAAAAAGGCCGCCGCTACGACGGCGTGCCCGGGCAGCCCGATTACCGCGTGATGGAATTCGAGCGCTACGGCGTGAAGATCGACAATCCGAACGCCACCTCCACCGACAACACCCCGACCAAGGGCGTGCCGACGGCCCGTCTGTTCCGCGAGATCCAGAATCCGATCTTCCGCGGGGAAATCGTGTGGCGCATCGGTCTGCCGCTGCTCGCGCTGTCGCTGGTGCTGCTCGCGGTGCCGCTGGCCTACCAGAATCCGCGACACGGCCGCACCATCAACCTCGTCATGGCCGTACTCATCTATCTGGGCTATACCAACCTGCTGAGCCTGTCGCAGGCGTACGTCGCGCAGGAGCGCCTGCCGCTCGCCATCGGCGTATGGCTGCTGCATGCGCTCGCCCTGCTCGTCATCGTGCTGTTGTACGTGCGCCGTGTGCGCTTCCGCGGGTTGCTGGGCCGCCGCCGCAACGGCGCCGTGCGCGCCGCCGGAGGCGCCCGATGATGCGCGTCTACGAGAAGTACCTTGCGCGCCAGATTTACCTGGCGTTCCTGTTCGTCCTGCTCGCGTTCGTCGGCCTGTTCGTCTTCTTCGACCTCGTGAGCGAGCTGGGCGACGTGGGCCGGGGCGGTTATCGCTTCCAGCACGCGCTGGCCTACGTGCTGCTGTTCGCACCGCAGCGCATGTACGAAATCATTCCGGTGGCCTCGCTCATCGCCGCTATCTATGTCTGCGCTCAACTGGCCGGGAACTCGGAGTTCACGATTTTCCGCGTGTCGGGGCTCTCGACCGGACAGGCGCTGCGCTCGTTGCTCAAGATCGGGTTCCCGATCGTGCTCGTCACGTTCGTCATCGGCGAGTACGTCGCGCCCAATGCCGAGCAGCTCGCGCAGAAGATTCGTCTCGAGGCGTTGGGCAGTTCGGTGTCGTCGGGCTTCCGCTCGGGCGTCTGGGTCAAGGACACGGTCGATCAGGATGGCTCGCGCGTGACCCGCTTCATCAACGTCGGCACGCTCAACCCGGACAACACGATTGCCAACGTGCGCATCTACGAGTTCGACGACAAGCTCCGGCTCGACAGCGTGCGCCTGGCCAAGCTGGGCCAGTTCGAGGCGCCGAATTTCTGGAAGCTCACCGACGTCTCCGAGACGGTATTCACCGCCACCGACACCGCCACGACCAGCACCGATCCGCTGCGCGCCCTCGTGCAAAGCAAGCAGGTCCATATCGACACGGTGCAGATGCGCTCGGAGCTCACGCCGCAGATCCTGTCGGTGCTGATGGTCTCGCCCGACAACATGGCCATCGGCAGCCTGTACAAGTACATCGGGCACCTGAAGGAAAACCAGCAGAACACCGACCGTTACAGCCTGGCGCTTTGGCAGAAACTGCTCTATCCGTTCGCGGTATTCGTGATGATGGCGCTGGCCCTGCCGTTCGCTTATCTGCACGCCCGCGCGGGGGCCATCGGCCTGAAGGTGTTCGGCGGGATCATGCTCGGCATGAGCTTCCAGTTGCTCAACAACCTGTTCTCGCATCTGGGGCTGCTCAACACGTGGCCGTCGTGGTTTACGGCGGCATTGCCGTCATTGCTCTATCTGGTGCTCGCCATTGGGGCGTTGCGCTGGGTGGACAAGCACTAGGAACGTCGTCATGCCGGACAAGCCAGGTCTCGTGCTGTTTGCGCACGGTTCGCGCGATCCGCGCTGGGCCGAACCGTTCGAGCGACTGCGCGAGATGCTGCGCGCGCAGCGCCCCGACGTCGATGTCCGGCTCGCGTTTCTCGAACTCATGACGCCGAGCCTGGCGCAGGTCGTCGACGAACTCGCGGCCGCCGGCAGCCGCGAGATCACCGTGGTGCCAATCTTCCTCGGTCAAGGCGCTCACGCGCGGCGCGATCTGCCGGCGCTCGTCGAAACTTGCCGCACCACGCATCCGGCGCTGTCGATTCGCCTGTGCGCCGCGGCAGGCGAAAGCGACACCGTATTGCTCGCCCTCGCCGCCTACTGCACGGACGCGCTCGATATCGCCTGAGCGGCCCGGGCGCTCGCCCCCTCCGATCGTCCCTCACCCACCCACCCGCCGTCCCGATCCTGCGCCAACGGGGCCACGATCCGCCCCTGCGGACGTGCCGCCCCCTCCTGTCTCAGCCTTCGCGCGAGCCCCGCATCGCAAGCGAAATCTGCAAGTCGCCGCCTCGGCGCCTCGGCAAGACTAACGCCAAGCGATCCGCGCCGACACGCCTTCCGACTTGCCTTGCGCCCGTCCCGTCGTCCGCCCCCTCGCCCGCCGTTGCGTGAGTCGGCTTTGGGCACGACAGCGGCGCCATCGGCGCATGCGCTTGCGACGCGCTCGTCGCGGTCATGCCCCCGAGACATCCTCGTCATCGACTGGAGCGCAAGCCATGCATCCGATCTCCGCAGCCCCTTCGTTCGCTTCGATCATCGCGCCGGCATCCGACGCGGTGGTGCCGATTCCCCTGCCGGTCGGGTTCGCGACGGAGGTGGCGCATTTCGAACGCCTGACCGACATCGGCCGCGCCGTGTTCGACGCCCCGCCGCAGGCGGGTGCCGCGCTCGGCCTGTTGCTTGCACTGGCCAGGGAGGCAGTGCCATTCGACGATCTGGAAGATCTCGACCCGCACAACGTGGATCGGCTCGCGGACCTCTTCGACGAACGGCCCGCGCTCGCGCCGTATGTCCTGGCGACACTACCGGCAAAGATCGTGAACAGCCCGCCCTGGGAACATGTGGATACGATCATCGGACGCGCCGTGAGCGCGAGCACGCTACGCGACCTCGAGCGCTCGCTGCATCGTGCCAACGTGCCCCTGCCGGACTTCGCGCAATACGGCGGCGGATGGCGCGCCGACTTCAACGCATGGCGAGACGAAATCGTCGATTGGGCCACCTATTTCCGATGGCTCGGGTCGGGGCATGACCCGTTCTCGGGAACACACCCGGCCGAGCGCTTCGACAATGCGTCCGCGCACGCGTCCCTAGCGGGCACGCCACTGCGCACCAGCCGGACCGGCTTCGAGCTGGCGCTAATTTATGCCGCCGAGCTCGAGTTCGATTCGGCGGAAGACCTCCTTGCGCTGCTGGCGCAGCCGATTCCGCGCGAGGGTTCCCGCATGCCGTCGCATCGCCGCCGCTCGGAAACCTGACGGAGCGAGCCAGCGCATGCATGCCACCGCCCCTGCCCCCAGACCCTGCGCCGCCGCCTCCCGCCCATCCATCCGGGCGCCCGCCGGCGGCGCATCGGCCGATTTGCACGCCGCATCCCGGGAGACCTTCCGTCAGACGTTGCTCATGTGCACGCAAGGCTCCAGAGTCATCGGCATGTCGTGCGCCCCCTCGTCGGTAGGCGGCCTGGCTTCCGAGGTACGACGATCGCTGACCGACGCCGGTGTCGCCGCGCACGAGATCGATCTTCTCACCCACGTCGTGACCGGTCACGTCGAGCCATACGTCGACGAGATGCCCTTCTTTCTGGTACTTCACGCCGTGCGCATGGCGGGACAAAAATTGCGCGACCGCGCCCCCTGGGCATCTCCCGACGATATCTGCCGGCGCGCGCTGAGCCAGTCAACGTGGCGCAGTCTCTCGCGCTCGCTGAATCGCTCGGTTGCCAACGTGCCGGAGATCGGGCGGTGGGGCGACTGGCAACGCGTCTCGTCCAACTGGCGCCACGGGATGTGCGACGCGATCGTTAAGGCCGCACAAATGGGGGCGGGTGCCACCCCGTCGCATCGGCGCGCGCGCCGGGATGCGGGTCACGACGGCGACGCTACCTCGCCGGCGCCATCGCTCGACTTCACCTGCGCGGGCAAGACCGGCTACCTGCTCGGGGCACTATACGCGTCGTCGCTGCTGCCGCAGCAGCATTGCGTGGCCAGGACCCGACATGGCGCACCCACCAACGGGACCGCCATCGCGATCGCGCCGGCTACCCTCGCGCGCGGTGAGCACGTGCCAGATCCGACGCCGCGACAAGCGCGCACGCCATCCGGCGGCGCGGCATGCGAAGCGAGTCAGGCGTCGGCGACAGGCACATCGTTGCCCCCGAGCAAGCCCGAGTCACATCGCGTCACGCCGAGGCAGGCACGGCCGGTGCCGATCGACGGCGCGCACGCGCGACTGGTGAACTTCGTGAAGGACATCGGCGCGGCCATCGCGTCGCTGGCCGCGCTCCGACTGCCGGGCGCCGAAGCCGCCGGGGCGGGAGCGTTCCGCACGCCGGGCATCGTGCTTCGCTCGGCCGCATGGTCCGCGCCGCCACGGGCCGACGATGTCACCTTTCTGACGAGCTCACCAGCGGTACGGCAACTGGTGGATTCGGCCAATGCGTGGCGTCACCGCAATGCCGTGCAGAGCGAATTGCACAAGACATTCGCGCCGTTGATGGCGTTCGCCATGCCGGCCGACAAAGAACAGTTGCTCGAAGACCTGCTGGAAGCCCAAGCCAGCCTCGAGGGGATCGATCCGGGTACGCTCCGACTGCGGCGGCACCGATCGATCCCGGGGGCGCAGCGCCACAAGGCCGTCAAGTACTGGCGCCTGTACGACGCCGCCGAACGGATCCTGCGCGGCGAGCTGGACATCACGGCACATGCGGCAGACGTGACGTTCGACGTCAGTCAGGAAACGCCGGTGGGCGCCGTCTACGAGGCGCCCACGTTGCTCACGGCCTCGCGCTGGATGATGATCGTGACGCAATGGGGCGTCCGGTGCCAGGCGCGGGCGAACATGACCTGGACCGTACCCGCGCGGCTGGCGGACGATGCGAACAGCGAGCTCACGCACGCGCTGAAAACCGCCCTCGCACTGAGCGACCTCGCGATGGCCAATGCCTACGGCCTGGTATCTCGCACGGCGGTGCAGACGGCTAGACATGCCCTCGTCGCCGCGCTCATTCCGGGCATTGCGGGGACCGCCAGTCACGCGCATGCGTTGCAACTGTCGCTCGATGCTGGCGGGTCGACACACCATGCCACGCCCGCGGGCACATCCGTGATCACCCAGCATGCCCGCGACGGTATCGCACTGCTCTATCTCATGGGCGAGCCGCTGGCATGGCGCGCCTTCGATTCGCCCGATGCGTTGCACGACGCCATCGCCCGACACCTCGGTGGCTTGCGCGACACGCTGCTCGCGCGCACACCCGACACGTTCCGCCGGTCAGCACAGACCGGCGGGCTCACGTCGGGCCTCGGCGACGGCACCGCGACAGCGCCGATGCAAATCGCGCGGCAGGCCACGCTGGCGGTCATGGATGCCGAAGCGCCGCTCGTGCTCGTGGCGCCCGCGACGCCCGCGCGCGTCGACGACTATTGCCGATGGCTGAGCGGCGAGCCCAATGCCGCGATCGAGCAGGCGCTGGAGCGCTGGTATGCCGCGCGCCAGGCCGGCGGATTGTCCGTCGCTTCGCGGACTCCGCTCGTCGGCCTGCGGGACATCCAGTACATCGAGCGCATCCAGCGCCTGCGCGCCTCGCTGTCGATGGCGATCCCCACGCCAGTGACCATGGCTCGCCGGCTTGCGAGGACGGTGCTCGCTCAGCGTGGGCTGGCCGACGTCGATCCCGACGATGTCTACGTCACGTTGTCGGAGCCGCCGGTCACGGTCTCGCTCACGAACGCGACGATGACGAAGATGACCTCGCCGCGGACCACCGCCACCGGACAGCTCTTGCAACCTGCGACGCGCACGGCAATCGCCATGGTGCCCTTGCGACGAGACGGCGAAGCCCCAGCGCCCGGTGCCCGGGAGCTGCTTGCGGACGTGACGCCGCAGGGCTACGCCCAGCAGGCAATCGAAGCGTTCGAAGCGTTCTGGCATGCGCATCGGCGCGAGGTGCGAAGCGTGCTCAAGAGCGAGTTCATCGCGCAAGTGTGGCTGCAACGCGCAACCAGGACGCTTTCGGTCGAGCAGGCCAACATCGCGGCGCGCATTGCCGGGCCGATCGAATTGCCGCGACTCGACGCCGCACAACTCGGTCAACGCATTCCCGCGCCAAATGTCCGGCGCGAGTGGCTTACCGTGCAAGGGCGCGCGTCGACGTTGCTGATGATCGGCGCGCCGCGACGCGACGCGAAGTTACTGTTCGCCGCCTATCCGGACGGTCTGCAAGTGCACGGCTTCGAGAGCCGTCGGGCACTCGACGCGTGGTTCCTGTCGCAGACCCGGGATGACGAGACCCGGCGCAAGCTGGCCCGTACATTTGCTTCGCCCGCCGCTTCGTCCACCGGCTCGCCCGCCACATCGGCCGCCGTGGCCGGCGACTGGCTTGCCGGTCGCGGCCCCGACGCCCTTGGGGCTGCCGTGTCGCAGCCGGAGGACACCTTCGCGCTCATGACCGACGCCTACCGGCGGCTGTCCACGCACACGCTGGCCGACGACGCCGAGTCCGGCAACGGCGCGCGCTGGCTGAACGTCATGGGCGCCATCGCGAACGCCGATCTGGCGTTCGGCCTGGGAAGCTGGGTGTTGCCCGCAACGCGTCCCGTCGGCATCGGCATCTCGATGCTGGACCTGGCGCTGGGCGCCGTGGGCGAAATCGTGGGCGTCGCCACCGACCGCCACGATCTGCGCCACCAGGGGTGGCGTTCGATGCTCTCCGCAGTCGGCAGCCAGGGCATCGCATTGGCGAGATTCAGGGCGCTGGGCTTCCTGACCGGCGACGCGAAGTTTCGGTATTTTGTCGAAGAAGCGCCAAACCGCGACGAGCGGCTGATCCCGGGGCTCCATCGAAGCGCCGGGCGACTGTACGCCTCGGTCGACATGGCGACACGCGCCTACATCGAGTTCGACCCCGCAACGGGCTTCTTCCGGCTGGTTCCCGCCGAGCGGGCCACCGGCGTCGCCGCCGACGGCCCGCTTGCACGCCTGTCGTCCCGGGGGCACTGGCACACCGTTTCGCCGGGCGACAGCGCCGCGCCGCCGCTCGACGATCCGCTCATTGCATGGCGCATCGAACAGGGATTTCGCCGACGGTTCGATGCCTTGACATCGCTTCGGAACCGCCGCTTCGACGACGCCCGGCGTGCCGTGACCACGGCGCAGGCGCTTCAGGGTCAGCGTCTGCCGGCAGAGCGCATTCGCTGGCAGCTTCGCCTGCTCAAACTGGAATTTCTGGATCCGGCCATCGACGACGTCGAGACCCTTGGCACGCTTGCCGGGCGTATCGGTGAGTTGCAGAACCTGTTCGATTCCAGCGCGGTGATCGCCGTCGGCTCTCTCGAGCAACGCGCGCGAGCCGTCGGTGCGGGCTATATTCAGATCACGCAATCGCCACGCGTGTTTCTGAGCCATATCCGCGCGGGGCTGGTGCGGGCAACCGCCGTTGCGGGGCTGCGGGGCACCCCGCATCTGGTCGTGCAACGCTTCAACATGCTCGCGCGTCTGCCGCCGCAGGCGTCAGAGCCGTTGATGGGAGATTTGAGCTGGATCGGAAACGTCGAGGGTGGAATGCGCGAAGTGCCCGCCGCTCCGGGCGCCCTGGGGCCCGAATTCACCACGCTGTTCGAGCGCGCGCCCGACACGTCGCTGGCGTACGAACTGAACATCGGCGCACGTCGCTATCTGCTGGGCAGGAGCGTCAACTCGCGCGGTGCCGCGAGCTACTACTTCCTCGATCCCGACACGGGCATGGTGATCCATCACGACCCCGAGGCGCTGCTCGACCTGGCCCGCGAGCATCTGAGCGACGCAGCGCATGCTTATGGGCAGCCCACCGATGGGACACCGCCGCTCGTCGATATTCTCGAAGTGGACGCCGAGCGCCTGGGTCGGACGGACATCTACCGCGACTCATTTCGCGTCCAGTCGGTGCGCGAGGCGCTGGAGCTCTGAGCCCGAACGAAATGCCGGCCTGTCGGCGATCGGCCGGCGTCGTTCACCGCGGCGGGATCGCGGCTCGGCGCGCGCGTGACGCGCAGCGCCTGTTCGTCCCTTGCGCCGGATCAGGCCGCGGCGCGAGGCAGGTCCGCGACCGGTGTCGCAATGTCGTCCGCACGCGCATCGGCGAAGACTTCGCCGATGAGCAGCACGCTCGGCTGCGAGGCGTCGAACCATGGCGCGGCGAGGCCGTCGGCCAGCGCCCCGAGCGAGAGTCGCGCGCGGCGCTCCCGCGCCGTGGTGGCCGCTTCGACGATGGCCACCGGCGTGGAGCGCGGCTTGCCCTGCCCGATCAATTCGGCGGCGATGCGTTGCGCGGCGTCGCGCCCCATGTAGTAGACGAGCGAGTCCGCACTTGCCTGCGCCGAGATCTGCGCGGAATCGGCGGCGCGGCTCTGCGTGGCGAATGCAACGCTGCGGGCCACGCCGCGCAGGGTGAGGGAGCGCCCGAGCGTTGCCGCACTGGCCAGCGCCGCCGTGATCCCCGGCACCACCTCGACATCGATGCCCGCCGCTTCCAGCGCGCGCAGTTCCTCGTCGGCGCGCCCGAACAGCATGGGGTCGCCGCCCTTGAGGCGCACCACGAGTGCATGCGTGCGCGCATGGTCGATCAATTGCTTGTTGATGAAGTGCTGCGCACTCGAGTGCTTGCCGCAGCGCTTGCCCACGGCCACCCGTTTCGCCTGCGGACAAAGCGCCAGCATCTCGGGCTCGACGAGTGCGTCGTGCAGCACGACGTCGGCCTGCGCGAGCAGGCGAGCGCCGCGCACGGTGATGAGGTCGGCCGCGCCGGGGCCGGCGCCCACCAGATAGACCTTGCCCGGCAGGGCGGCGGAGGAGGATGGCGTCGTCATGATGCGATTCGGGTCAGGGCAGCGCTGATGGAGCGAGGTGAGGCAGAGCGGGACCGAGCGAGACCCGGCGCGGCGCCCTGCGCAGTGCGCGTCGGGGCGTCAGGCAACGAGTTCGCGGATCATGCCCGCGGCCACGGTGTGATGGGTGGCTTCGTCGATCAGCACGAAGGCGCCCGTCGCCGGGTTGACGTCGTACGTGTCGGCCGCCACCGGCTTTTGCAGGCTGAGCTGGACACGGCCGATGTCGTTCATCGCAAGCGTCGACTTGTCCGTGCCGTGCGAGAGCGTGCTGACGTCGAGCACCGTGTCCACGTTGCCGACCTTCACGTACACCGTGCTCGTGGCCTGCTTGAGCAGGTACTTGCGCTGCGGGGCCAGGGCGTCTTCATCGAACCAGCACACGTCCGCCGACAGTTTGCGCGACGGGGCGAGCGCCGACTCGGCGCTCACGAACGTATCGCCGCGCGACACGTCGACATCTTCCGTCAGACGAATCGTCACGCACTGGCCGGCGAACGCTTCGTCGAGCAAGCCGCGCGGACCGACGATTTCGCCGACCGTGGCCGTGCGCCCGGCGGGCAGCACGCGCAGCGTCTGACCTACGCGCACCGAGCCCGATTCCACCCGGCCCATGTAGCCGCGGAAGTCGTCGGCGTGCGAGCCGTCCTGACGCGCCACCAGTTGCACCGGGAAACGCAGCTCGCCGCCCGTTTGCGCGACCGGCAGCGATTCGAGCACGTCGAGCAGCGGCTCGTCCTGATACCAGGGCATGCGCTCGCTCGCGTACACGATGTTGTCGCCCTTGAGCGCGGAGACCGGCACGAAGCGCACATCCTGCAGGCCCAGCCGGTGCGCGAGCTCCAGATACGCGGCGCGAATGGCATCGAACGTCGTTTCGCTGTAGTCGACAAGATCCATCTTGTTGATGGCGACGATGACGTGCTGAAGGCCGAGCAGCTTCACGATGGCGCTGTGGCGCTTGGTCTGTGCGAGCAGTTCGGTACGCCCGTCGACTTCGGTCACGCGCGTGGCATCGACCAGAATGATGGCGGCGTGCGCGGTCGACGCGCCGGTGACCATGTTGCGCGTGTATTGTTCGTGTCCCGGCGTGTCGGCGATGATGAACTTGCGGCGCGCCGTGGTGAAGTAGCGATAGGCCACATCGATGGTGATGCCCTGCTCGCGCTCGGCTTCGAGGCCGTCGGTGAGCAGGGAGAAGTCGATGTCCTCGCCGGCGGTGCGCTTGTGCTTGGCGCGCGCCAGCGCCGAGAGCTGGTCGGTCAGCACCGACTTGCTGTCGTACAGCAGGCGGCCGATCAGCGTGCTCTTGCCGTCGTCGACGCTGCCTGCCGTGATGAAACGCAGCACGCCGAGGTCTTCCTGATGCGGGGTAAGGCTCATGATCTCTTCAACTCGATTGCGTGGCCCCCGGCGCCCTTTCGCTGCGCGCCCGGCGGACCGGTATCTCGGATGTGGGGACTGACGACGGCAATGTGCCGCCTCAGAAATATCCCTGCTTCTTGCGCTGCTCCATGGCCGCCTCGGACGCCTGGTCGTCCATGCGAGTGGCGCCGCGCTCGGTGATGTCGGTCACGGCCGTCTCGGCGATGATCTCCACCGGGCTCGACGCGACGCTCGATACCGGGCATGTGCAGCTGATGTCGCCGACCGTGCGAAAACGCACCGATGCCAGCTCGCTCGTCTCGCCGTCCTGCTTCGGCGTGAGCGGCGTGACGGGCACGAGCAGGCCGTTGCGACGCACGATCTCGCGCTCGTGGGCGTAGTAGATCGACGGCAGATCGAGCTTCTCGCGGGCGATGTACTGCCACACGTCCAGCTCGGTCCAGTTGGAGATGGGGAATACGCGCAGGTGCTCGTCCCTGTGCAGGCGCGCGTTGAACAGATGCCACAGCTCCGGGCGCTGCGCTTTCGGGTCCCACTGGCCGAACTCGTCGCGGAACGAGAAGATGCGCTCCTTCGCGCGGGCCTTTTCCTCGTCGCGACGCGCGCCGCCGATCATGGCGTCGAAGCCGTGCTCGGCGATCGTCTCGAGCAGCGTCACCGCCTGCGCCGCGTTGCGCGAATCGTTCTCGCGACGCAGACGCACCGTGCCGCGGGCGATCGAGTCTTCCACTTGGCCCACGACCAGCTCCGCACCGAGCGCCTTCGCGTGGCGATCGCGAAACTCGATCACTTCGGGGTAGTTGTGTCCGGTGTCGATGTGCACCAGCGGGAACGGCAACACCGTCTTGCGGTTCGGACCGAGACCGAAGGCCTTGAGCGCCAGATGCAGCACCACGACCGAATCCTTGCCGCCCGAGAACAACAGCGCGGGCTTGCGGCACTCCGCCACGACCTCGCGCAGGATGTACATCGATTCGGCTTCGAGCCAGTCCAGATGATCCATACGCGAGCCATTGGCCTGCGCGACTTCGTGCATCGCACCCATAGTGTTCCCTTCCTTGACGATTCCGAGTTTGCCGAGATTCGATTCGGACGATGCGCCGCCGGGCGGCGCATCGTCATGTGTTCTTCGTGTCTTTCGTGTCCTGCCGGTGCCGAGCGTGCTCAGCCCTGCTGCACCGACACGGGGATCTTGCTCAGGTTGGCCGCGTGCAGCCCGCATTCCTTGCTGTCGCGCGACTCCCACCACCAGCGCCCTGCCCGGCTGTCCTCGCCCGGGCGAATCGCGCGCGTGCACGGCTCGCACCCGATGCTCGGGTAGCCGCGTGCGTGCAGCGGGTTGACCGGCACGTCGCGCGCGGTGAGGTACGCCCACACCTGCGCTTCCGTCCAGTCGAAAATCGGGTTGTACTTGGCGATGCCGCGTGCGTCGTCGTGCTCGGCGAACGCCAGCTCGCCACGCGTGACCGACTGCTCGCGGCGCTGTCCCGTCAGCCAGGCGTCGGCGTCGGCAAGCGCGCGGCCGAGCGGCTCGACTTTGCGAATCTGGCAGCACGCCTTGCGCAGATCCACGCTTTCGTAAAAGGCGTTCGCGCCATGCGCGCTCACGTACTGCTCCACGGCCTCGGCGTTGGGCACGTACTGCGCCACGTCATAGCCGTAGCGCGCCTTGATCTTGTCGATCATGCCAAGCGTCTCGTCGTGCAGACGCCCCGTATTGAGCGTGAACACGGTGATGGGCAGTCGCTGGCGCAGAATCACGTGCGTGATCAGCATGTCCTCGGCGGCCAGACTGCTGGCGAATTTCACGTTACGATGCGCCCCCGCGATACGGGCCAGGCGCTCGGCCAGCACGGCTTCCATTTCGTCGAGCAACGCCATGTCCCGATGCTCGGCATCGGATGCCGCCGGCGTCACGGCTGCCGGGGTGGGTTCCCGGCGGGATTCGTTTCGCATCTCGCGAACTCCTTGTTGTCTGTGGGGTTCTCAGCCGACCAGCTTGACGGCCGCGAGCGTGAGCGTTGCCGCCAGCGCCCCGCGCACGACGCGCTCGGGCAGGTGGCGGGTGAGCTTCGCGCCCAGCCAGATCCCGGGCAGCGAGCCGATCAGCAGACTGCCAAGCAACGCCCAGTGCACCGTCTCGAGCCAGATATGGCCGAGCGCGGCAATGGCAGTGAGGGGCACGGCGTAGGCGATGTCCGTACCCGCGACTTCGGCCGGCTCCAACTGTGGGTACAGCATCAGGATCAGCGTCGCGCCCACGGCACCGGCGCCAATCGAGGAAATCGTCACGAGCACGCCGATCACGGCGCCCACCAGCACCGTTGCAACCGCCTGCGCCCGCCCCGTCAACTGCCAGTTGGGATGCGCGCGCAACGCGCCGAGCAGCTTCGCGCGGAACAGCAGTGAAAGCACGGTCAGCAGCACCGACGCGGCAATCGTGAGCTTGATGACGTGCAAGGCGCCGTCGTCGATGCCGCCGAGCCGCTTCAGGAAAACGATGGTGACCAGCGCCGCCGGCAGTGCGCCCAGCGTGAGACGCCGCACGATGTGCCACTTCACGTGGCCGTGCGAGCGATGCGCCACCGTGCCGAAGCTCTTGGTGATCGCCGCGAACGCCAGGTCGGTCCCCACCGCCACGGGCGCGGCATAGCCGAGCAGCAGCGTGAGCAGAGGCGTCATCAGCGAGCCGCCTCCCACGCCGGTCAGGCCGACCAGCAGGCCGACGCCAAATCCGGAAAGGGGTTCGAGCCACAGCGACATGGAGGACGTTCCTGGTGGGTGCTAAATGCCTGACGGGAATAACGTTATCGAAACAGTGGCACCCACTGTAATAAAAAGGCTATATACTTCAAACGAATTAAAAATTGTTTGTATATTTTCGAAAGTTATACAAATGAACTTGCATCAGTTCCGTTTCGTGCGCGAAGCCGTCCGTCAGAATTTCAACCTGACCGAGGCCGCCAAGGCGCTGTTCACCTCACAACCAGGGGTGTCGAAGGCGATCATCGAGCTGGAAGAAGAGCTCGGCGTGGACATCTTTGCGCGGCATGGCAAGCGCATCCGCAACCTGACGGAGCCCGGGCGCATCATCTTCGAGTCCGTCGAGCGCATCCTGCTGGAGGTCGAGAGCCTCAAGCGCATCGGCAAGGACTATGCGGCGCAGGATCAGGGCAGTCTGACCATCGCCACCACCCATACGCAGGCGCGCTATTCGTTGCCGCACGCGGTGGCCGAATTCAAGAAGCGTTACCCCAAGGTGCGCCTCTCGATCCTGCAGGGCAGCCCGACGCAGATTGCCGAAATGGTGTTGCACGACCAGGCGGACCTGGCCATTGCCACCGAGGCGATCGCCGGCTACAAGGATCTGGTCTCGCTGCCGTGCTATCAGTGGCAGCACGTGGCCGTGGTGCCGCCGGATCATCCGCTGCTTCAGTTGCCGTCCGTGGGCATCGAGGATCTGGCCAAGTTCCCCCTGATTACGTATGACCCGCAGTTCGCCGGCCGCGCCAAGATCGATCAGGCGTTTGCGCTGCGTCACGTGCAGCCGGACATCGTGCTCGAAGCGATCGATGCCGACGTCATCAAGACCTATGTCGAGCTGGGGCTGGGCGTGGGCATTCTCGCGGGCGTGGCGTTCGATCCGGAGCGCGACCGCAATCTCCGGGCGATTCAGGTGGGGCATCTGTTCGGCACGAATGTGACCCGGGTCGCCCTCAAGCAGGGCGCCTATCTGCGCGGCTATGTTTTCACGATGGTCGAACTGCTCTCGCCGATCCTGACCCGCAAGCTCGTCGAACAGGCGCTGCGCGGCGAGCACGAGAGCTACGAGCTGTAATGGGGCGCCGCCGGACACCGGCGGCGTTCCCGTCTTGCTGACACGCAGGCAGCTCGCGCGTCATTTTTTCTCCGCTGGCCGAACGCAACCGGTGCGGTATGCTTACGCGATTCGACCCAAAGGAGACCCCATGCGCTCAACTCTTCGCGGCATCCGCCTGTCGGGCGTGGTGCTTGCCATGACCCTGGCCGGCATCGCAACGGCCGCCCGTGCCGACATCACGGTCGGTATCGATCTGTCGTCCACCGGACCGGCAGCGGCCATCGGTATTGCCAGCAAGAACGCCATGCAGCTCTGGCCGGCACGGATCGGCGGACAGAAGGCGCATTACATCTTCCTGGACGACGCCTCCGACCCCGGCACCGCCGTGAAGAACACCCGCAAGCTCATCAGCGAGAACAAGGTCGACGTCATCGTCGGTCCGAACATCACGCCCAGCGCGCTCGCGATGCTTGACCCGGTGTCCGAGGCGCAAACGCCGATGATCACGCTGATCGGGTCGGCCGTCGTTGTCGAGCCCCAGGACGCCAAGCGCCGCTGGGCGTTCAAGATGGCCGCGAACGACTCCGCCATGGCCGACGTCATGACCCGTTACATGGCCAATCATGGCATCAAGACGGTCGGTTTCATCGGTTTCGCGGATGCCTATGGCGAGAGTTGGCTCAAGGAATTCTCGAAGTTCGCCGAGTTGCGCAAGCTCAAGCTCGTGGCGCAGGAGCGATTCAATCGCACCGATACGAGCGTGACCGGGCAGGTGCTGAAGGTCATGGCCGCCAAGCCTGACGCGATTCTGGTCGCCGGTTCGGGCACGCCGGCGGCATTGCCCCAGCGCACGTTGCAGGAACGCGGATACACCGGGAAGATCTATCAGACGCACGGCATCGCCACGTACGACTTCGTTCGCGTCGGCGGCAAGGATGTCGAGGGCACGCTGTTCCCGACGCAGCCGGGCGTCGTTGCAAAATCGCTGCCGGCCGGGCATCCGGCGCGCGCGGCCGCGCTGGCGTTCACGAAGCAATACGAGGCGAAATACGGCGCGGATACCGTGACGCAGTTCGCCGCCGACGCCTATGGCGTGTGGGATCTGCTCAATGACGCCGTGCCGCGCGCCGTCAAGGTGGCCGCACCCGGCACGCCCGCGTTCCGGGTGGCGCTGCGCGACGCGCTCGAGTCCACCCACAATCTGGCGATCCCGAACGGCATCATGAACCTGAGCCCGCAGGACCACGTCGGCCTGGATCAACGTGCCGGTGTGATGGGCCAGATCAAGAACGGCAAGTTCGTCTACGTCTCGGACTGAGCGCGGCATGACGACTTACACGGTAGCGTTTATTGGCCTGGGGGCCATGGGCGGTCAGATGGTGCGCCATCTGATCGCGGCGGGCCATCGGTTGCATGTCTATGCGCGTCGGCCGGAAGCGGCGGCACCCTACGAGGCGTTGGGCGCGAAGCGGTTCGAAACGCCGGCCCAGGCTGCCGCCGACGCCGACTTCGTGATCACGAACGTTACGACCACGCAGGACGTGGAGGACGTGCTGCTGGGCAGGGACGGGGTGGTTCACGGCGCTCGGGCGGGCACGATCTGCGTGGATCACAGCACGATTTCGGCGGAGGCGACGCGGCGCATGGCGGCGCGACTGGCGCGTCACGAGATTCAGCTTGTCGACGCGCCGGTGTCGGGCGGGCCGTCACGTGCCGCCGATGCGTCGCTGTCGATCATGGTGGGCGCGCCGGACGTGGTTTTCGCGCGGGTGCGGCCATTGCTGTCGGTGCTGGGCTCGACCATCACGCATGTGGGCGACGTCGGCGCCGGGCAGGTGGCGAAGGCGTGCAACCAGATCGTTCAGGTGATCAATATCCAGGGCATTGCGGAGGCGATGTTGTTCGCGGCGCGCAACGGCGTCGATCAGGACAAGGTCATCGAGGCGATTTCGCAGGGTCTGGCGGGCAGCCGCATGCTCGACATGATGGGTCCCAAGATGGCGCATCGCGACTTCTCGGCGGGCATCGAGGCCCGATTGCACGACAAGGATTTCTCGATGATCCTGGAAGCGGTGGCCGACGCCGGCCTGTCGTTGCCGGCGCTGTCGCTGGTCAAGAGGCAACTGAGCGCGCTGATGGAAAACGGCTGGGGGCGCGACGATACGTCGTCATTGCTGCGTGTGCTGGAAGGCCAGCAGCAGGTCCACTGACGGCGGACGAGGCGGGCTTGTGGCCGGCAGGAATTTCGGTCATAATCTCGCCTTCGTCCGGTGAGCCATCAAATGCGCCGAACGAATCACGCTGCGACACCATTCGGTGAACGCACACCCGCCCAGGTGGTGAAATTGGTAGACGCAGGGGACTCAAAATCCCCCGCCGCAAGGCGTGCCGGTTCGATTCCGGCCCTGGGCACCACAACAGTCTTATCTCGCAAGACTTCCCGCAGGTCATCCCTCTTCGCGCCGATGGTCCGCCTATCCGTCGCGACATGGGCAGGTTTTTACCCGGTCATTCACCGATTCCCACGGCCATCGGATCTTCCCCGAACGGAATCCCGCCCCGACGCGCCGGGCAACACGCGGGTGACGCATCCGTCCCGCCGCCCTAGGCGGCTCACGAACTGCATCCCGCGCGCAGCCCCCCCCCAGGCATCAGGTCACAGGGGCCGGATTGAAAAGCACCAGGGCATTGTGCAGTTTCAACTTTTCCGCCGCCGTCTGCTTCTCGCCACTCGCGACGGCAAGCATCGTTCGGAAGAGCTGCCAGCCCACCTCCTCGATCGTGGCCGCACCCGTCGCAATCGTGCCGGCATCGATGTCCATCAGGTCGTGCCAACGACGCGCCAGGTCCGAGCGCGTCGCGACTTTGATGACGGGCACTTCGGCGAGACTGTACGGCGTGCCTCGCCCGGTCGTGAAGACGTGCAGATTGATGCCCGCGGCAACTTGCAGCGTGCCGCAAATGAAATCGCTCGCCGGTGTCGCCGCGTATATCAACCCCTTCTGCCTTGCCTTTTCGCCTGGCGAAAGTACGCCTGAGATCGCCGCGCTTCCTGACTTGACGATGGACCCCATCGCCTTCTCCACGATGTTGGAGAGCCCACCCTTCTTGTTACCGGGCGTGGTGTTGGCGCTGCGGTCGGCGCCACCCCGCTTGAGATAGTTGTCGTACCAATCCATCTCGCGGATGATGGCCGCAGCGACTTCCGGCGTTGCCGCACGCCCCGTGAGCTGCCCCACGCCGTCACGCACCTCCGTGACTTCCGAGAACATCACCGTGGCCCCCGCCCGCACCAGAAGATCCGAGGCAAAGCCCACCGCAGGGTTGGCAGTGAGTCCGGAGAACGCATCGCTGCCGCCACACTGCACGCCGACGACCAGATCGGACGCGGGACAGGTCTCCCGCCGCCGACGATTCAACCGCGTCAAGTGCCCTTCGGCCGTTCGCATGATCGATTGAATCATCGACTCGAAGCCCACATGCGACTCGTCCTGCAACACGACCACGTCGCCGTTGTCGACACCAGATTCGCCGCCCGGCGCCGAAACGCTCGAGATGGGAATGGTGCCCGCCGGCATGAGGCGCTCCGGTTGCAGCTTTTCGCAGCCCAGGCTCACCATCATCACCTCGCCACCGAAGTTCGGGTTCAGCGCAATATTGCGCACCGTACGGATGGGCACCATGGCGTCGGGTGCGTCGATGGCCACGCCACATCCATAGGTGTGACCAAGACCGACGACATCGTCGACATTCGGAAATTTCGGCAGCAACTCGCGCTTGATACGCGCCACGGCATGCTCGACGACATCCGCGACGCATTGCACCGTCGTCGTGATAGCGAGGATATTGCGCGTACCCACCGATCCGTCGGCGTTCCGATACCCCTGGAACGTGAAATTCTCGAGCGGCGGCATCTCCGGCGCGGGAATCGTCGCCATCGGCAGGTCGTCCAGCGCGGGAGGCGTCGGCATGCGAATGACATGCTCATTGACCCAGCTTCCTCTGGGTAATGCCTTCGTCGCGTAGCCGATGACGACGTTGTACCGGATAACCTCGTCACCCTCGGCCAGATCCCGCAACGCGACTTTGTGCCCCTGCGGCACTCGCTCGAGAAGCGTCAACCCATCCGCGAACGTCGCCCCTTCCCCCAGCCCCCCGTCATTCACAACAATCGCAACGTTGTCATTGGGATGCACACGTATATATAGCGGAGCCAATTCCATTTGCTTCTTCCTCTCCGGGCCATAGCCCAACCACCTAAAAGTTACATCATCATACAACGTATGACCTGTTTTCTCATACGCGTTAACCCTCTAACAATGACGTTTTATGGTACTTGACGTTGCGATTCGATCAATCACGTTGTACGATGACGTACAAGAAATAAATCGATGCATCGAAAGAAGCTCGGCGGTCGACAAGCGCCGCTTGAGGAGACGGGCGAGGCGCGCCCGATCCCCCCTCGGGAACAGGAATCGTCGCCTCGCAGGCAAGCAATAGAGGAAGAACGTCATGGCAATCGGCCGAACCGTGAGCGCCGCGCACGCGCTCAAACGCACCAACGTCCGCTACATCATCCTGGCACTCGTTTTTTTCATCACGACCCTGAACTACGCCGACCGCGCCACGCTTTCGGTCACCGGCTCGGCGATGCGCGGTGAGTTTGGTTTCGACGCGATCGAGATGGGGTACATCTTCTCCGCGTTCAGTTGGTCGTATGTCCTGTGTCAGGTTCCGGCCGGATGGCTGCTGGACCGCTTCGGCGCTCGCCGCGTCTACGCCGCAAGTATTTTGCTTTGGTCGCTCTTCACGCTCCTGCAAAGCACCATCGGATGGACCGGCAGCGCGGCGGCGGCCGTCACGGGCCTGTTCATCCTGCGCTTTGCCATGGGCGCGGCGGAAGCCCCCGCATTCCCTGCAAACGCCAAGGTCGTCGCGAGTTGGTTCCCCGCCAGGGAACGGGGTACCGCGTCAGCCATCTTCAACTCGGCGCAATACTTTGCCGCCGTCGTATTCACCCCTCTGATGGCGTGGATCACGCACGCGTTCGGCTGGCATGAAGTGTATGTCGTGATGGGAGTCGTCGGCCTTGTCCTGTCGGGCGTGTGGCTCAGGTTCATGAAGCACCCTGCCGACCATCCGGGCGTCAGCCCACGCGAGCTCGAATATATCGAGCAAGGTGGCGGGTTCATTCGCGGCCACCAAGCGGCCGGCGCCCCTGCCCCTCGCACCAACGACAGCTGGCGCGTCGTACGCCAACTGCTGGGCAACCGCATGCTCCTGGGCGTTTATCTCGCCCAGTTCTGCATCAACGTGCTCACATACTTCTTCCTCACCTGGTTCCCCATCTATCTGGTCCAGGCACGGCACATGACCATTCTTCAGGCCGGCCTTGTCGCATCCTTGCCGGCCATCTGCGGCTTCGGTGGCGGGGTGCTCGGCGGACTCCTGTCGGACACACTCATCCGTCGCGGCCGCTCGCTCACCGTTGCCCGCAAGGTCCCCATCGTCGGCGGCATGCTGCTGTCGTGCTGCATCGTCGGGTGCAACTACGTCACCACCGACTGGATCGTCGTCGCATTGATGTCGCTCGCGTTCTTTGGCAAAGGCATCGGCGCGCTGGGCTGGGCCGTCGTCGCCGATACGTCACCGCGAGAGGCGATCGGCCTTTCCGGCTCCCTGTTCAACATGTGCGGCAACGTCGCAGGCATCGTGACACCGATCGTTATCGGGTATCTGGTCACGCGATCCGGCGGCTCCTTCAACGGCGCGCTGGCATTCGTCGGCCTGAACGCACTGTTGACGGTGTTTTGTTACCTCGTCATCGTCAAGGACATCAAGCGCGTGGCGCTTCGCCCTATCTAGTTCGTTCGATTACGAAACGCCTAAAGGGCGCATGACACGTATCGCCCCCAGCGGAGACGCCATCCACCGATAGGTCGAGTCCGAATCCGACAGCGCGTCATCCAATATCCGCACGCAGCGTGCAATTTGCCCATTGGACAAGCATGGCGCGGGTTATCCCGATACGCCTCACTCGCGAAACGCACCGGTGCTTTCGGCACGCGACGCCCATTCGGGGGATTCGGATGTTGCTGAAACTCAAGTGACTTCACTGCTGCCATGATGAAAACGCCCCCTCGATATGGCAATGGGGTTACTTCATGGAGGATCTATGAGCAGTCCGAAAGATAAAGCCGGCAAGTCCCTGTGCGGCGACACGAGGCCGCCGGCGACCGGCGACGAAGCGCCCCGCGCCGTCGACACACCGCCCGGCGACGACGACGCAAGGAAAGCCGAAGACTCGACCCGACGCATTTGCCCGAAATCTCGACGCGAGACGTCGAAAGCCACCGACGCAGGCGACGCGTCCGCGCCCCTGGTCGATCCACGCCGGGAGCCGGCGAAATCGGGACGGGAACCGGCAAGATATCTCGGCGCCAACCGAAAGGTGGCGCCAGCGGCCGTGCCGACCCTGAAGCTACCGAGAGCGCTGGCGCGGGAGGGCTTCGTCGTGTGGTTCCATGACCATGGCCAATACCTTGGCCTTGCATGGAACGACGCGGTATCGGAGATCGAAAAAGCCCACGTCGACGACGCGGATCACGCGATCTATTTCGACACCTTTGCCCAGGCCGCCGTCGCGTGTGAGAAGTACATCAGCCCATGCCGGGTGCTGCACTCGCCCGGCCCCGGCAAGCGCCCGAAGCTCATGGGCTAGTCCGCACCCATGGTTCACGTCCGAGAGACTCGCACCCCGACGCCACACCCGCAGACGTCGCATCGCCGGCCCCGCGATCGCCCGGGCGCGGGGCGAATGCCGCATCAGGGGCCCCCGCCCTTGACGACGCTCACGTCTCCCGGCTCGGTGTGACCGCAGCCCCTTGCGCGCCGAGATACGCCACCACTTCCTGCGCCGTGGCACGAGCACTTCGCATCACGCCGATCAGCGTGGCCGAAGCGTACCCGGTCCATTCTCCGTAGCCGACGAGCCACAATCGAGGTTCGTCGACGGCACGCGTGCCCGTCACGCGAATCGTGCCGTCGGCGTTGACGATCGACAAGGCGCTCAAATGCGCCAGGGCGGGCCGAAACCCGGTGCACCAGATGACGACGTCGACCGGCGAATGCGTGCCGTCCGACCAGATCACGCCGTCTTCGACGAAGCGCTCGAACGGCCGTACCGCGTGCAGGACGCCTCGTTCTCGCGCCGCGCGCACCGAAGGCACCATGACGATATTCGCCAGACCGCTGTCCGGATAGGGGTCGGGCAAGCCACGTTGGGCGGCCTGCCAGCGCGCGGTCGCTCGCTCGAACAACACCCGGCCGTCGACGTCGTCGGGCAGGAACATCGGCGGTTCGGGGGTGACCCAGACCGATGCGGCAACGGCAGAGACTTCCGCATGAATCTGCGCCCCCGAATTGCCGCCGCCGACCACCAGAACGCGCAGGCCGCGCAACGCCTCCGGACCGTGATAGTTCGCCGAATGCCATTGGCGACCGCGAAACGAGGATTGGCCGGGGTATGACGGCACATGCGGCGCGTGCCACGACCCGGTGGCGCTGATCACCGCACGCGCCAGCCAGTCGCCACGATTGGTGTGCACGCGCAGCCCGTCGACCTGCGCCGTGACCGAGACAACCTCGACCGGACGCTCCACCGGTACGGCATAACGTGTTTCGTACTCCCGCAAATACGCCACGACTTCGTCGCGCGACGGATAGTGCTCCGCGCCGCCTCGCATCGGCCATCCCGGCAGCGAACTCCATTGCGCCGGCGAGAAGAGCTGCAACGACGGCCAGGCGCGCTGCCAGGCGCCGCCCGGCCCGGGCTGGTCGTCGAGCACGACGTAATCCACCTGCCAGCGACGCAGAAAATACGACGTCGCCAACGCCGACTGGCCGCCGCCGACGACCAGGGCATCCACGGTGCGCAACGGCACCTCGTCACGCTGCGTCATGCCACGCCCTCCTCGCCTTCATCGTCCCACCGCGTCTGCGGCCCCACCTGACGGAAATAACGTCCGGGCGACTCGCCGAAGGCCCGCCGGAACATCGCAATGAAGTTGCTCGGTGTGGAATAGCCGAGCGAATCGGCGACCGCGCCGACGGCCTCGCCATTGGCGAGTCGATCCAGCGCACTCACCAGCCGCGCCTGCTGGCGCCACTGCGTGAAGCCCATGCCCGTCTCCGTCACGAAAAGCCGTCTTGCCGTGCGCGCCGACACGCCTGACTGCCGGGCGAGCGAATCGAGCGACGTATGCGCGCCAAGATCGTCGAGCACCGCGCGCGCCACGCGTATCGCCCGGGCATCGATCGGCATCGGCAACCCGAGCGCCTGCTCGGGCGCGCGTTGAATCTCGTCGACGAGCACCTGCGCAAGACGCCTTTCCGCATCCGTAAGCGTATCTCGCATCGCCCACGACACCGCCCGTTTGACCAGTGCCGCCAACAGCTCCGAAACGCCGACAACACATGGCGTCCGTGGCAGGCCGGTCGCCGCGCTGGGCGCCACGAGCACGATCCATCCGCTGACCACGCCGGTGAGCGATACGCGGTGCGTCATGCCCGGCGGTATCCATCCGGCGCGATACGGCGGCAGCACCCAGGCCCCGAGCGGCGTGTGAACGTGGACCAGGCCCGAGTGAATGCAGAAGAGCTGCCCCCGCAAATGGGAATGCCAGTCGAGCTCCCGCGTGCCGATCCGGAACAGACTCCGCTCCTTGTCGTGGCCACCGAACGCCCAGACCGGCGGCCCGTCAAGGCGGTCGTTCGGCTGGTATTTGGCGAGCGGCGATTCCGACAGCGACATCAGGGGGGGGATTTGGCTAGCCTCCATCATTTTGTCCGGAAATCATTGTTTTATGACCAAACAATGTTATCAGGTCGACAGTGCTCGCGCCGACAATGAACGCATCGTCACAGCCGGCCCGCACCATCGGGGCCCATTCACCTCATGACCGCCTTGCATGTCAACATCATCGGCGCGGGCCTTGGCGGCCTGTGCCTTGCCCAGGGCCTGCGCCGGGCAGGAATCGCCTTCGACGTCTACGAGCGCGACGCCTCATCCGACGCCCGCTTCCAGGGCTATCGTCTGCGCATCGACGCCGACGGCCTCGACGCCCTCGCCGAATGCTTGCCGGACGAAGCCCTCGTGCGCATCCGCGAGCGCGCCGCCGTGGCGCGGTCCGGCGGCCGCTTCGTCACGCCGCAGCTCGACGATGCCGACGTCGGTCTTCCACCCAGTTGGCACGAGGCCCGGGCGAATGCCGGCTTGCCTTCGCCAAGCGACCAGGGTCGCCGCCGCCGCGGCGCCGCAGGCAAGGCGGCGCGGCACCTGCCCCGGACCGACCACATTCCGGGCGACCTCAGCGTGCATCGACAGACGCTGCGGGAAATTCTGCTCGACGGCATTCGCGAGCGCGTCCATTTCGGAAAATCGTTTGCCCGCACGACCTCAACCCCGGACGGCCAACGCGTTGCGCATTTCGACGACGGTTCGCGCAGCCGCGCCGGTCTCGTGGTTGCCGCCGACGGCAGCCATTCGCGCGTGCGCGAATCCGTGCTGCCCGGCATGGCGCCTCGCGACACCGGCAACGTGTGCTGTTACGGCCTGACGCCGCTCACGACCGCGATGCTCGTGCTCATGGACCGTCACGGCGAGGCGACCGTGATGGAGGGAAGCACCGTGGTGTTTGCCGACGGCTTCGCCGTCGTGATCGAGGCGATGCTCTTTCGCCGCCCCGACAGCGAGCGTGCGCAGGCGCCGCTGCCCGGGCCGGAACGCATGCCGCTCTCACCCGTGCCGGACTATCTGTACTGGGCCTTCATCGGTCCGGCGTCGACGCTGCTCGGCGCGTCGCGCACGAACGGTGCGAACGGTGCGAACGTCCAATCCGACGAAACGCTCACGCTTGCGCGCATCGACGCGCTGACCGATGCGTGGCATCCGCATCTGCGTTCGCTTTTCACGTACGCCTCGCCCGACACGATCCGTACGCTGCCGGTACGCAGCACGACAAGCCCGCTGCCATGGCAGATCGACGGCGTGACGGGGCTGGGCGACGCCGTGCACACGATGAGCCCCGCAGGCGGTCTCGGCGCGAATACGGCACTGCGCGATGCCGCCCGGCTCACGACATGGCTGCACGACGTTGCACGAGGGCGCGCCTCGCTTGCCCGCGCCATTTCGCGATACGAGCGCGACATGTGCGAGCGCGCACAGGAGGCCGTGCGACTGGCCGACGCGGGCGCCGCCTTGCTCAACGGTCGCCGTCATCCCCCGCAAGCAACCCAGCCAGCCCCGGCCGACACGATCCATCTGTGAACCCGGCGCGCTCCCGTGTTACAAATACGGCAACGTGACTGCGCGCCAGGAGTAACCATGTACACCGTAATGGGTATCACGGGACGAGTCGGCGGAGTGATCGGACACGATCTGCTGGCGGCCGGCCGGCCGCTGCGGGCGATTGTTCAGGATCCCGTCAAATCCAGTCGATGGGCAACGCTGGGCAGCGAGATCGCAGTGGCCGAGCATGGCGACGTCGACGCCCTCACGAACGCATTTCGCGGCAGCGAGGCGGTGTTCGTGATGCTGCCGCCGAACGCCGATCCGGAGCCGGACTTCTCTCACGCACGACATCTGATCGACGCCATTCGCCAGGCGCTGGCCGCCACGCGCCCCAGGCGTGTGGTCTGCCTCTCGAGCATCGGGGCGGACAGCGAGGTGCCGAGCCTGCTCTCGGCGCTGCACATGTTCGAGACGGCCATGGTGTCGCTGCACCTGCCCGTCACCTTCCTGCGCCCCGCCTGGCTGATGGAGAATTTCGCGTGGGACATCGCGCCCGCGCGAGAACGCGGCGAGCTGCCGAGCTATCTCGCGCCGGTGGATCGGGCGATACCGATGGTGTCGACGAGCGACGTCGGTCATTTCGCTGCCCGCGCCATGCAGGAGGATTTCGACGACGAACGCGTTTGGGAGATCGAAGGGCCTCAGCGATACTCTCCCGACGACATCGCCGCGGCACTGGCCCGTGCGCTGGTGCGCGACGTGAGCGCCGAGGCCGTGCCGCGTGCCGGCTGGGACCCACTCTTCCGTGCGCAGGGCATGCGCAATCCGCTGCCGCGCATCCAAATGCTCGATGGCTTCAACAACGGCACCTTTCAGTTTCGCGACGACGGGAAACACACGCTGCGTGGCGAGGTGACGCTTCTCGAAGCGATCACCGCGCTGGTGCGAGAGGCCTGAGCGAGGGCGCACCACCACGCACCACCACGCACCTCCGCGCGGCTACACCGCTTCAGACACGCCGAGCCACGCCGCTCAAGGCGATACCGCGCATGCGGGCGTCCGCGCGAGCAACGCCGGCCAGCGCGCCGCCCAATCGCCGTCATGCGCCACGCCGTTGACCACCAACGTGCGGACGCACCGGCCGCCGACCGCGGCGGCGAAGCGCTTCGCGACCTCCGGTGGCACGACCGTGTCCTGTGCGCTGCTGAAGTGCACCTGCGCGACGCCCGACAGACGTGCGGCCTCATCGATTGGATTGAGCGATGCTGGCATCGGCGACACGCCGTGGATTCGATTGACGTATGCCACGTCGAGATTGCCCGCCACCGTGCGCAGCGATACGACGTCGTGGCGGCGCGCGGCAATGAGTGCGGCAATCGCGCCGCCGCCTGAAAAGCCGACGAGGCCCAGACGCTGTCCGGGCACGCGCGCGGCGATGCGACCAACGGCGTCGTTCATCGCGTCGACCACTTCCGGCGCGAACCGCTTGCCGGTCCAGTACGCCACGTTGCACGCCGGGTTTCGAGCCATTGGCGTGAACTGACAGGGGCGAGCGAGATAGACCACGTTCGGTGACGTATCCGCGGCGGCCAGGGCGAGTCCGGTTGCCGCGACAGGCGTTGGGTCGGGCGACGGCTCGGTGCGCGACAACCAGGCCAGACCGTCCCCCTCGATATAGATGCGCACCGGCGCGTCGGCGCGCGCGATACGCACAAACGCGGTCAGCACGAACGCTCCGCCCTGCACCGTTTCCCGATGCAGTCCTGCGGGGCCGGCCAGCGCCTGCGCATGCGCGTCCCGATCAAGGCTGGCGCAGCCCGAGAGCGCGGCCGCCGCGACAGCGCACGCGCCGATCCAGGCTTCAGCGCGCATGGTCGTCATGCGCCGTCTCGCGCGATGCGGCCACGAAGGCGTCGAGCGCACGCGCCGTCTTCTCGACGACGGGCGTCCACTCGGCACGCGCCGTCTGGCGAAACAGGCGCATCCCTGGATACCAGGGAGAATCGTCGCGCCCTTCCAGCCATCGCCAGTCGGGTACGAACGGCAGCAGCACCCACACGGGGCGTCCCATCGCACCGGCCAGATGCACGGGCGACGAATCGACGGAGATCAGCAGATCGGCCAACTGGAGAATGGCGGCGGTGTCCTCGAAATCGCGAATCTCGTCGCCGAGCACAACGACCTGCATGCCGTCGGGCGGAGCACTCGCCTGCGCGCTCGCCGGTCCCTTCTGAATCGAGAGAAAGGACGCACCGGATGCGCCCAACGGCGCCAGTTGCGCGAGCGTCATTGAGCGATTGTGGTCGTTCACATGCTCGGGACGCCCGGCCCAGACGAGGGCGACCCACGGCCTGGGCACGTCGGCGAGACGCTCGCGCCAGAGGGCCACGCGCGCCGGATCGGCGCTCAGATACGGCATCTCGCCCGGAAGATCGTCGAGCCGAAGCCCCATTGCCATGGGCAGGCTCATCAGTTCGCAATGCAGGTCGAACGCTTCGGTCAGCGAGCCACGCGCGACGATATCCTCGTCACCCCACATCCGCTTCGCAATGGACAGCGCCTCGGCATTGACCTCGAAAATCACACGCGCCTGACTGCGCTCGCGCGCCCAGCGCGCCATGCGCATGAACTGGAAGGTATCCCCGTATCCCTGTTCGTCGTGAATGAGGAGCGTCTTGCCGGGAATCGGCTGTCCGTCCCATCGAGGCCGCTGCACCTTGCGCTCGATCGACTGTGTGTGCTCGAGACTGTAGCGATACCGATACTCGCGCCAGCCGCGCTCGAAGTCGCCGAGCAGCAGCAACGCCTCGGCGAGATCGAACCGGTTGGCCAAATCGCCCGGTACCTGACGCGCGAGCATGTCGAGCACGTCGCAACCTTCACGCGTCTTGCCTTGCGCTCGCAGCACCATCGCCAGCAGACGCCAGACCGACATCGGCGCAACGCCCTCGGCCACGGCTTCGCGCAGCAATGGCTCCGCGCCTTCGTAATCCTGCGCCGCGACCAACGACGCGATGGCGCTCTGACGCTCGGTCTGGGCTTGCGTCGGCGCCGGCGCGTCGATTGCGGACGTGGCTGCGCCAGCGTCGGCGTGCCCCTGATCGCGCCTGGCGACGTCGGCCTCGACGGCGGCGAGCGCCGCGCGGGCGCCGACATTCTCGGGCACGATTCGCACGGCCTCGCGTGCCGATGCGAGTGCTTCATCGAGACGTCCCAGGAGTCGCAGAATGCACGCGCGCGCGACGAGTGTCGACGGATGCTGCATGGCGAAGGCCGACATCACTTCCACGATCTGCCATGCGCCGCCCAGATTGCCGCGCGCGAGTTCGATATCGGCGAGATTGCGGTAGGCGTCGACGAATTGCGGGTCGATTTCAATGGCGCGCCGCGCCATCGCGGCCGCTTCGTCGTGACGTTGCTGCGCACGCAACAGCGCCGCCAGATTGCTGTGCACGTCGGCGCGCTGTCCGTCGAGTTCGAGCGCACGCCGGTAATGCCGCTCCGCTTGCTCGGTCCGGCCCAGCAGACGCGCCGTGTTCCCGAGATTGTTCCACGCGTCGGCAGACCCGGATTGCAGTTCGCTCAGACGCTCGAGACTCGCCAGGCTCTGCGACAACTGACCGGCTTCCTGCTGCGCGATCCCCAGATTGTTCCATGCCGCGGGGAAGGTCGGATCGACCTCGACGGCCCGCTGCGCGGCGTTCAGCGCCTCGTCGAGACGTCCGGCCTGACGGTTCATCTCGGCCAGATCCGACCAACAGGCAGCCGGTGCGCCCGGCACCTTGCATACCTCGCGCAAGTGCTCGATGGCCACGTCCAGTTTTCCGTACGCGTGCGCCATCAGGCCCAGCAGGTAATGCGCGTCCGGATGCCCGGGGGACGCCGCGAGCACGCGTCGGCACAGGATTTCGGCTTGCGGCGCCTGCCCGGCCTGCCAGTGAGTGCGCGCACGGGCCATGGCCTCGGCGAAAGTGATCGTTTCCGTGGCGGGCACGGTCGAGGCGTTTGGCGAAACCGGAAGGGCGGGGCTGGAAGACATCGGAACGATGGGCGGGCGGTG
>OFTX01000099.1_pt1 | contig 53338 bp, 50 predicted proteins | sample 1775051 | NCBI WGS metagenome assembly OFTX01 (sample SAMN08195772, study PRJEB24354) | sludge metagenome | isolation source: sludge from phenol fed wastewater aerobic bioreactor A | place: India: Nagpur | collected 2016-09-15 | reverse complement strand
CGCGACCATCGCCGGGCCGGGCAGCTCGACCATGCGCAGCGTGCCCTGCACCTGGTGCAGCTTGCTGGCACAGGCGCCGCCGCGCCCGCCCCCGCGCCGGCCGCCGAGGCCCCCGCATCCGCGCCCTTGGCCGAGGCGTCGGCGCCCGCCAACCCGGTCGAGGCGCTGGCGCCCGCCGACGCCGCCTTGCCCGCGCTGGCCGACTCCGACGCCGCCGTCGCCCAGGCGCTGCGCGATCTGCTGGGCGCCCAGCGCGTGGCGCAGTTCTTGCTGCCCGACGGCTTTGTGCGCCGCGCCGTCGCCACCGTCGACAACCTGGCGCGCTCCAGCGCACCCGCCCGCCTGTGGCCCGTGCAGCCCGCGCCCGAGCGCTTTCTGGTCACCGGCGCGGCCGACGCGCCCGCCGCCACCATCGCCCCCGCCAACGCCGCGCGCTACCACGCCTTCGTCGCCTTTGCCGAGGGCGTGCCGCTGGGCGCCGCCGTCCAGCTCTACGCCCGGCTGTACCCGCTGTTCCAGTCTGCGTACGAAGAGCTGGGCTACCCCGGCCGCTACTTCAACGACCGCCTGGTGGCCGTGCTGGACGTGCTGCTGGCCACCCCCGAGCCCGCCGGCCCCGTGGCCGTGCAGCTCACCCAGGTCAAGGGCGAGGTGCCCTCCACCCGACCCTGGGTGCGCTACGAATACGCCGACCCGCAGCTGGAGTCGCTGTCCAGCGGCCAGAAGATGCTGCTGCGCATGGGCCCCGACAACGCGCGCCGCCTGAAAGCCGTGATGACCGAGCTGCGCCGCCGCGTGGCCACCGGCGCCGTGGCCAAGGCCAAGGGCGATTGAGCGCCGCGCGCATCACGCGCGCTCGGGCACGCCTTCTTCGGCCCGCGCTTTCAGCGCCCGGTTCATGTCGTCAAAGCCACGCCGGGTGTCGCGATCCAGGCTGCCGCGCGATGGCCCGACCAACAGCCCGCTGAACCGCTCGCTTTGCTGAAAGCGCACCTTGCCCTCACCCAGCGGCTCGATGAGAAGGCGATGCTCGCCATCGAACACGCCAGGAAGGAGAAAGCGACCCAGCCACCGAAGCTCGCGCCCCGCATCGGCCGTGAGGACGACCGGCGAGAAGCGCATGGCTTTCGCACCGCTGGGCTGGACGGTGACTTCGAGCCGAGCCCCTTGCCGGGGCACACCGGCAATCGACTTGATGAAGGGATTCCACTGCGGATAAGAGGCGAAATCCAGCAGAACGGCCCATACCCGCTGCGCCGATGCGTCAATTTCGATTTCGGTATGCAGGTGGTGCTTCGCCATCGGTCCCCCTTGTCGTTGGCGCCCGGCGCCTTGCCCTCGGCCGCGCGGCGCCCCATCCGATCCCAATTTTTTTCAGGCTCAGGCTTCGCTCTTGCTGTCCGGCACCGCCTGAGGCGCGGGCTCCTCCGCCACAGGTTCCTGACGCCCCGCCGCCTTGCGCTCGGCCTTCTCGGCCTTCTTTTTCTTCTTCTCTTGCTCGCGCTGGCGCTTTTCAAACTGGTAGTTGGGCTTTGGCACGGGGGCGGTTCCTTTCGGGCTGGGTGGTGTCGAGCATAGCCGATGCAGCAGCGCCGCCCCAAGCTGGCCAGAGTGCGTTTTCGCGCGTTCAAACATCCAAAGGCCAAGGCGGGTCACCACGGTCCGCGCTCGGCCCGAGCGCGGAGTCAGCCCCGGCCATGCGCGAGGGCTTGATGCTTCCAATTAGATAGCTGCCTACGCTTGATGGGAAAGGGCTGGAGTCGAAAAATAGCCAAATCCGAAGGCCAAAAGGGAGCGCCCTGACTTGAAGACGGGCGCGGCCCACGAAAAAGCGCTGCGCCACGGAAGCGGCGCAGCGCTGCAAGAGTGATAGCTGGCGGCGCTTGCTGTGCAAGGGCTGGTGGCCAAAATGGCTTGAAACTGGCGCGATGCATGCAGGCGAAGTCCGGCGCAACGCCAAAACCTCCAAGGAGAAACCTTGGGGAAAGGCGAAACGCTGGAATAAGTGCTGGCCTGCATAAAGCGGGAATATGAGAGGACTAACGTTTGACATGAGAGGCGTGACCCGGCTTACCGGGGCACGTCCTCTCGATGGAAGGGTTAGCCAGCAAACAGGCCGAGCTGACCATCGGCTTCGAGGGGAACAACCCTCTCAACGATGAGAGTTGGTCTGCGATCTGCGACAAAGCGATTCTTGGCGTGGCGAGTGATTCGACCTTCTACCTTGCAACGCAAGAACAGCGCGGGCTTGTACTGGCGGACGCTCCCTTGGGCGGGGACGCAGTTGATCACGTGGCCCATGTATTCGAGACCAACCGAGTTAGAGGCCTCGCTGCCACGGATAAGGCGCCCTTCCAGCCGAGCATTTGCACCGTGGGTGAGCTCTGGAAACAGGATGTCTTCTTCGAATTCGTCTTCTTGTAGTTGATCGAAGAGAAGCTTCTCCTCTTCGACGATGGTGATTTCGTCAGTTCCTGCTGCTTTGACAACGCCGATTGTTAGGACCCGATCGGACCGAACTACCGAGGTCATTCTCGCCAGCAGGCGAGGTGGGACTTGTTGATACCAGCGAAAGTACTCCAGCGGGACTGGCAGTTCTTCGCCCTTTTCGTTGGCGACCAACACAGTCTCTTGCCCAAGAGATGGCTCAACTCGAACGCGATCCCACCCACGTGCTCTGCGCGTGTGCTTGACAAGCTTGGCGAGCATTTGAAGTGCGGCCATCGACTTCTTTAGTGCATCCTTCAGGCCGATGTCTTTGAAGTCGTTTTCGGCCAACTTCTCGCCAGCCTTCTTGGCGTAGCCAAGCGCGAATGCGCCGCCGACAGCAGCCCCAGCAACAAGGACTGCCTCCCACGAGCCTGCGCGCGTTTGCACAGGAATGTCGTATTGGAGATCAGAAAGGTCTGGAGACTGCTGGGAGTTGAAGAAGCGAACTGCTTCGTCTAATCCGACAAGGGCAGAGCCGGCGCTACCTGCGTCGATGACTCCGTTAACCAAGCTCTCCCCGGAGTACTTGATGAAGCCAAGCTCTTCGAGTTGTTTTGCTTCGACTGGCACCGAGCCTCCCTTTTATGGCTAACGGACAAGATAAGCCGACCGCAGTATGCGGTTCGGCTTGAGCGCCGGGTTAGGTTTCATTACATCCATCTTGTTTTTGACTCAACCGCTTGACAATTCCCTCAATCATCTTTGCTTCAGATTCGGTGAAGTGAGCTTCTTGACCTGCTTCAGTCGTTCGTATTTTCTTCTTCAGCTTAAGCAACCTGTAGCTACCGTAACCGAGTCCGCCTGCACCGGCTGCCGCTGCTCCACCAATAGCGAGCGGAATCCAGATAGGCGTGGCAGAAATGATGCCGACTGACATTAAAGCTCCTGTTATGCCTGAGGCGCCGACAGTTGTGCCAAATAATCCAGCACCACCAATGATGCTCCCAGCAACTCCAGTAACATAAAGCGCACCTACTCCAAGGGTTGATGCTGCTGCTGTCAGTAACCCACCAATTGCCGCAGTACTGAGGTAAGTTCCGGCAACATAGCCGGCGGCAGACGTAACGATCATGCCCCCGGCAGCATGCGGAACTAATGACCCGCCGGCAGCAAGCGCAGAGATGATGGGAATGAGCGGTAATGGCATTCGACTCTCCGATTTTTGTGGTCTAACGTAGAGCTCAGGGACGCGCCGCATGCGGCGCGTCCCCTGGAGCGCCTTGTTCGGTGACTGGCGTTGGAATATGCGCCTTCCACTGCTCCTTCACATAATCGAAGAATCCGTCCACCGGTTTGCTTCCACAGATAGGTGCCAGCTCTTGCCCCACTTTTGTTAGCAGCACGTGACCAAGCTCCAACTCGTTTCCCTCATCGTTCGGCATTTCCAACATCAATGGCTGGCCGTAGTAGACGACGTAAAACTTCTTCGGTAGTCCTAGCCGGCGAAACCCAGAGAGATTTTCGAATTGAATAAGGCCAATGCTTTCCAGGTGGCTTAAAGCATTAAAGTTGATTCCGTTGTCTGTGTAGATGCTTTTCTGAACGTCGAATATCAGCGGTACAACATTTCCGACCATCCAGCCGAAGCTGCAGAGTTTTGTGAATAGGTCGGCATCTGCTCTATCCAAATCGCCGAGGTAATTGACGGTCCGTTTTGAATAGGTGCCTGGCGCATTAGCTTCACCAGCCAAGACGCTAGCCCAAAGCCCCTGCATTTCCTTGTCCGACACAATGCGAGATTTATCGAAGAAGTTGGTTACCCAATCATCGTTCATCTTCTCTGCATCGGTCTTTTCCTCAAGAAGAGGAATGGCTTTATTTGTTATGTCTTCGATGTTTTTCTGTTTTGTGGCCTCTTCCTCGATAAAGCGATGCATCGCGCGGCGATGCAGTTCGGTTATCTGAATTTCGGCCTGCACCTTGATGACAGCTGCTTCCGCCTCTGCTTTTGCAATGCGCTTAATCTGATATGGCTCGAAGATACCGCCGACGGCCTTGGACACCTTCTTAATAAGCGTATCTGCCGGCTTGGAAATGTCTCCAAGGTTAATCAGTGAGTTGTTCGTTTCGTCAGCCATGGTTTGTCGCCGAACTAAGATTAGACGACTTGGATGATATGGGGGATTGATCAACCAATGTCGTGAAATTGATCACATTCCCTCTGTTCTCGTTCATTCGTTCCATTTAGCCAAACCTAAAATCCGGCGGATGGATCCCGTCGACACCGACCCGCTCGACCCGGCCGCGGCGCCGCGCCCGCCCAAGCTGCTGGAGCAGTTGCGCACGCACCTGCGCACGCGCCACTACAGCATCCGCACCGAGCAGGCCTACATCGACTGGGCGCGACGTTTCATTTTGTATCACAACAAGCGGCATCCGAGCGAGATGGGGGGCGACGAAGTGGGGGCTTTCCTGAGCCATCTGGCGGTCGACCGGCAGGTGTCGGCGTCGACGCAGAACCAGGCCAAGGCGGCGTTGCTGTATTTGTACAAGCAGGTGCTGGGGGTCGATCTGCCCTGGCTGGACGAGGTGGTGCAGGCGAAACGCCCGCGCCGGCTGCCGGTGGTGCTGACGCCGGGCGAGGTGCGCGAGTTGATGCTGCACGTGGAGGGCGTGGCGGGGCTGATCGCGCAGCTGCTGTATGGCACGGGCATGCGGCTGATGGAGGGCGTGCGGCTGCGGGTGAAGGACGTGGAATTCAGCCGGCGCGAAATCGTGGTGCGCGAGGGCAAGGGCAACAAGGACCGCGTGACGGTGCTGCCCGAGAACCTGATCGCGCCGCTGCAGGCGCAGCTGAACAGGGCGCGGGCGCTGCACGAGAAGGACCTGGCGGCCGGCCTGGGGCGCGTGCACCTGCCGCACGCGCTGGCCGTGAAGTACCCCGACGCGGACAGGAGCTGGGCGTGGCAGTGGGTGTTTCCGTCACCCGTGCGCTCGGTCGACCCGCGCCCGGACGCGCGTACGGGCCAGGCGCTGGAGCGGCGCCACCACGTGTTTCCCGAATCGGTGCAGCGCGCGGTGCGCGAGGCGGCGCGGGTGGCCGGCATCGACAAGCCGGTCACGCCGCACGTGCTGCGCCATTCGTTTGCCACCCACCTGCTGCAGGCCGGCTACGACATCCGCACGGTGCAAGAGCTGCTGGGCCACGCGGACGTGAGCACGACGATGATCTACACGCACGTGCTGAACAAGGGCGGGCGCGGCATTTTGAGCCCGCTGGATGCGTTGTGATGGGGGGCCTGCCCCTTGATCTTGCGTACCAGAGTCGTACGATTTTGAAGTCTTTGGAGATCACCGTGTCCACCTTGTCTGCCAGCGAAGCGCGCGCCAACTTCTATCGCCTGATGGACCAGGCGGCGCAGTCGCACCAGCCCATCTTCATCTCGGGCAAGCGCAACAACGCGGTGCTGGTGTCACAAGAGGACTGGGCCGCGATTCAGGAGACCTTGTACCTGCTGGCGGTTCCGGGCATGCGCGAATCGATCAAGTCGGGCATGGCCGAGCCCATCGATTCCTGCAAGACGGAGCTTGACTGGTGACATGGCAAGTGGTGTTTGCCAAACAGGCTCAAAAAGATGCGCGGCATCTGAGCTCGGCCGGGTTGAAGGCCAAGGCGCAAGAATTGCTCAACCTGCTCGCCGAGAACCCGTTTCAAACACCTCCACCGTTTGAAAAGCTGGTCGGCGACCTTGCCGGCGCCTACTCTCGACGCATCAACATCCAGCGTCGGCTGGTGTACCAAGTACTGGAGGCGGAGCGCACCGTCAAGGTGCTTCGGATGTGGACGCACAACGAGTAGCGTCCCAAACGACGTTCACCGGTGAGCCTGCCGTGATTCCGCTGGTGGGTTTGTGGGCACCGTCGGCCGATGGCATCGTGCCAAGCCTGATCGACGGGTCATTCGAAGCGTTCATCCCGCAGGCTCCACGGCGTGCTGCAACACCTCGGTGGCCCACTGGTTCAGGCTTTTGCCGGCGGCTTGCGCGGCCACCAGCGCGCGGCCATGCACTTCGGGCGGCACGCGCAGCAGCAGTTTGCCCGACGCGGGTTTCTCGGGCGGCACGCCGTGCTGCTTGCAGTCGGCCAGATAGTCCTTGACGGCGTGCTCGAACTCGGCACGCAGATCGGCCACGGTTTGCCCGTGAAAGCTGATGATGCTGCGCACGCCCAGAATGCGACCGACAAAGATGTCGTCGCGCTCATCGTATTCGACGCGAGCGGTGTAGCCCTTGTAGCTCATGGTGTTCATGGCAATATCGTCAGACGTTGCAGCATTCGTGTGGTTCTTCTACTTGACAGTACACCGAGTTGCAAGGACTTGTCATGACCCCCGACACCCGATCCCCCACCCACACCCCCCTGGCCGAGCGCCTGCGCCCGCGCACGCTGGCCGAGGTGGTGGGCCAGCAGCACCTGCTGGGGCCGGGCATGCCGCTGCGTATCGCGTTCGAGTCGGGGCGGCCGCACAGCTGCATCCTGTGGGGGCCGCCGGGCACGGGCAAGACGACCATCGCGCGGCTGATGGCCGATGCCTTCGACGCGCAGTTCATCGCCATCAGCGCGGTGTTGGGCGGGGTCAAGGACATCCGCGATGCGGTGGCGCTGGCCGAAAGCGCGCAGGGTGGCCTGCAGCGCCAGGCCACCATCGTGTTCGTCGACGAGGTGCACCGCTTCAACAAGGCGCAGCAGGACGCCTTCTTGCCGCACGTCGAATCGGGCCTGTTCACCTTCATCGGCGCGACCACCGAGAACCCCTCGTTCGAGGTCAACTCGGCCCTGCTGTCGCGCGCCACGGTGTACGTGCTGCAGTCGCTCACCGAAGGCGATTTGAAGCAAATCGTGGCCAAGGCGCAGGCGGAGCAAGCGCTGCCAGCTATCGAATCAGAAGCGCTGGAGCGCCTGATCGCCTACGCCGACGGCGACGCGCGGCGCCTGCTGAACACGCTGGAGACGGTGGCCGTCACCGCCGCCGCAGAGCAGCGCGACACGGTGGACGAGGCCTGGCTGCTGAAGGTGCTGGGCCAGCAGCTGCGCCGCTACGACAAGGGCGGCGAGCAGTTCTACGACACCATCAGCGCGCTGCACAAGTCGGTGCGCGGCAGCGACCCGGACGCGGCGCTGTACTGGCTGGTGCGCATGCTCGACGGCGGCGCCGAGCCGCGCTACCTGGCGCGGCGCCTGGTGCGCATGGCCAGCGAGGACATCGGCCTGGCCGACCCGCGCGCGCTGCGCCTGGCGCTGGATGCGGCCGAGGTGTACGAGCGCCTGGGCAGCCCCGAGGGCGAGCTGGCGCTGGCCGAGTGCGTGGTGTATTTGGCCGTGGCGCCCAAGAGCAACGCGGTGTACCAGGCCTTCAACGCCGCCAAGGCCTTCGTCAAGAACGACACCACGCGCCCGGTGCCGTTGCACCTGCGCAATGCGCCCACCAAGCTGATGAAGCAGCTGGACTACGGCAAGGGCTACCGCTATGCGCACGACGAGGAGGGCGCCTTTGCCGCCGGCGAGCGCTACCTGCCCGAGGGCATGGCCGAGCCCGGTTTTTACCAGCCGGTGCCGCGCGGGCTGGAGATCAAGATCGGCGAAAAATTGGCCGAGCTGCGCCGCCGCAACCGCGATGCCGGCAAGGCCTGACGCGCCACACGCCGCGCAAAAAACTTGTTTTAGTAGAGGGAAAACCCCGCCCTGAATTGGCCGGACGGGCGGCATGGCGCCGATAAAATCGCGCCACTTTTTTTGACCCGTGCAGCGGTTTGAGCGGGATTCATGTCCGATTGCCCGAGGCGCCCACAAGGCAGCCGAGGGCCATTGAATGAACCACGGCGGCCTGGCGACAACGGGCTGTTCGACAGGAGACAAGCGTTATGGACATTCTGTTTCAGCAGATCATCAACGGCCTCGTGCTGGGAAGCATGTACGCCCTGATCGCGCTGGGCTACACGATGGTGTACGGCATCATCCAGCTCATCAACTTCGCCCACGGCGAAATCCTGATGGTGGGGGCGCTCACGGCCTGGAGCTCCATCGGCGGTCTGCAGGCCGTGGTGCCCGGCATGCCCACCTGGGTCATGCTGCTGCTGGCCACGCTGGCCGGCTGCCTGGCTTCCACCGTCGTCAACGTGCTGGTCGAGAAGCTGGCCTACCGGCCGCTGCGCAACGCGCCGCGCCTGGCGCCGCTGATCACCGCGCTGGGCATGTCCATCCTGCTGCAGGCGCTGGCCATGATGATCTGGAAGCCCAACGTCAAGTCCTTCCCCTCCATGCTGCCGACCGACCCCTACCTCATCGGCGACGCGGTCATCACGCCCACGCAGATCATGATTTTGGTGGTCACCGTGCTGTCGCTGGCGGTGCTGACCTGGATCGTCAACTACACCAACCTCGGCCGCGCGATGCGCGCCACGGCCGAGAACCCGCGCGTGGCGGCGCTGATGGGCGTCAAGCCCGACTTCATCATCTCGGCCACCTTCGCCATCGGCGCCATCCTGGCCGCCATCGCCGGCGTGATGTACGCCTCCAACTACGGCACGGCGCAGCACTACATGGGCTTTCTGCCCGGCCTCAAGGCCTTCACCGCCGCGGTGTTCGGCGGCATCGGCAACCTGGCCGGCGCGGTGGTGGGCGGCGTGCTGCTGGGCCTGATCGAGTCCATCGGCTCGGGCTACCTGGGCACGCTCACCGGCGGGCTGCTGGGCAGCAACTACGCCGACATCTTTGCCTTCATCGTGCTGATCATCGTGCTGACGCTGCGGCCCTCCGGCCTGCTGGGCGAGCGCGTGGCCGATCGCGCCTGAGGACGGGGAGAGACGACATGACGAAACAAAACAAGTTCATCGTCTTTCTGCTGTGCGGCATCGCGCTGCTGCTGGTGCCGCTGCTGCTGCAGGGGCTGGGCAACGCGTGGGTGCGCATCGTCAACATCGCGCTGCTCTACACCATGCTGTCGCTGGGGCTGAACATCGTGGTGGGCTACGCCGGCCTGCTCGACCTGGGCTACGTGGCCTTCTTTGCCGTCGGCTCGTACCTGTACGCGCTGCTGGCCTCGCCGCACCTGGTGGAGGAGTTTCCGGCCATCGCCGCCATGCTGCCGCACGGCATGCACACCTCGATCTGGCTGGTGCTGCCGCTGGCCCTGGTGGTGGCGGCCGGCTTCGGGGTGCTGCTGGGCATTCCGGTGCTCAAGCTGCGCGGCGACTACCTGGCCATCGTCACGCTGGGCTTCGGCGAGATCATCCGCATCTTCCTGAACAACCTGGACTACCCCTACAACATCACCAACGGGCCCAAGGGCCTCAACCAGATCGACCCGATCCACTTCTTCGGGGTCGACCTGAGCGAGCCGGTGCACTGGTTCGGCTTCGAGGTGGCCTCGGTCTCGCTGTACTACTACGTGTTCCTGGCCGCGGTCATCGTCACCGTCATCATCTGCCAGCGGCTGGAAGACTCGCGCATCGGCCGCGCCTGGATGGCCATCCGCGAGGACGAGACCGCCGCCAAGGCGATGGGCCTGAACGTGCGCAACCTCAAGCTGCTGGCCTTCGGCATGGGGGCCTCGTTCGGCGGCGTGTCGGGCTCGCTGTTCGCGGCCTTCCAGGGTTTCGTCTCGCCCGAGTCCTACAGCCTGATGGAGTCGGTGATGATCGTCGCCATGGTGGTGCTGGGCGGCCTGGGCCATCTGCCGGGCGTGGTGCTGGGCGCCATGCTGCTGGCGTCGCTGCCCGAGGTGCTGCGCTACGTGGCGGGGCCGCTGCAGCAGATGACCGACGGCCGGCTGGATGCGGCCATCCTGCGCCAGCTGTTCATCGCGCTGGCCATGATCATCATCATGCTGCTGCGCCCGCGCGGCCTGTGGCCCTCGCCCGAGCACGGCAAGGCCGACCCGGAGCCGGCCGACAAGATCACGCCCCTGAGCGCGCAGGAAAACCCGCCCGGCATCGACTTTCCGGCCGACGCCGTGCCCGGCAACACCAAGCTGCGCCAGGACGCGGTCAACCCCTGAACGAAAGACGCAGCCATGAGCAACAGCGACATCGTTTTGAACGTGCAGGGCGTGTCCAAGCGCTTCGGTGGCCTGAAGGCCCTGTCGGACGTGGGCATCACCATCCGCCGCGGCCAGGTGTATGGCCTGATCGGCCCCAACGGCGCCGGCAAGACCACCTTCTTCAACGTGCTGACCGGCCTGTACACGCCCGACACCGGCAGCTTCGAGCTGGCCGGCCAGCCCTACAAGCCGACCGCGGTGCACCTGGTGGCCAAGGCGGGCATCGCGCGCACCTTCCAGAACATCCGGCTGTTCGCCGAGATGACCGCGCTGGAAAACGTGATGGTCGGGCGCCACGTGCGCACGCACTCGGGCCTGGTGGGCGCGGTGTTTCGCACCGCCGGCTTCAAGGCCGAGGAGGCCGCCATCCGCAAGCGCGCGCACGAACTGCTGGACTACGTCGGCATCGGCAAGTACGCGCACTTTCGCTCCCGCACGCTGTCGTACGGCGACCAGCGCCGGCTGGAGATCGCCCGCGCGCTGGCCACCGACCCGCAGCTGATCGCACTGGACGAGCCCGCGGCCGGCATGAACGCCACCGAGAAAGTGAACCTGCGCGAGCTGATCGACCGCATCCGCAAGGACAACCGCACCATCCTGCTGATCGAGCACGACGTGAAGCTGGTGATGGGCCTGTGCGACCGCGTCACGGTGCTGGACTACGGCAGCCCGATCGCCGAGGGCACGCCCGCCGAGGTGCAGAAGAACGAAAAAGTGATCGAGGCTTATCTCGGTACCGGAGGACACTGAGATGGCACAGACGCTTTTGAAGGTTGCGGGCCTGAAGGTGGCCTACGGCGGCATCCAGGCCGTCAAGGGCACCGACTTCGAGGTGCGCGAGGGCGAGCTGGTGTCGCTGATCGGCTCCAACGGCGCCGGCAAGACGACGACCATGAAGGCCATCACCGGATCGCTGCCGCTGGCCGGCGGCGACATCGAGTTTCTGGGCAAGTCGATCAAGGGCCAGGGCCCGTGGGACCTGGTGCGCCAGGGCCTGGTGATGGTGCCCGAGGGGCGCGGCGTGTTCACCCGCATGAGCATCACCGAGAACCTGCTGATGGGCGCCTACATCCGGCGCGACAAGGCCGGCGTGACCTCGGACGTCGAGCGCGTGTTCACCATCTTCCCGCGCCTGCGCGAGCGCAAGGACCAGCTGGCCGGCACCATGTCGGGCGGCGAGCAGCAGATGCTGGCCATGGGCCGCGCGCTGATGAGCCGACCCAAGCTGCTGCTGCTGGACGAGCCCTCGATGGGCCTGTCGCCCATCATGGTCGACAAGGTGTTCGAGGTGGTGCGCGACGTGTATGCGCAGGGCGTGACCATCCTGCTGGTGGAGCAGAACGCCAGCCGCGCGCTGGCGCTGGCCGACCGCGGCTACGTGATGGAGTCGGGGCTGATCTCGATGCAGGGCAGTGGCAAGGACCTGCTGGCCGACCCGAAGGTGCGCGCCGCCTACCTGGGCGAGTGAGCGCGCGGGCGCAAAAAGTCCCCCACGCTCCCCCGCTGCGCGAGGTGCGCTGCCCCCAAGGGGGCGTTCTTGCCTTGGGGCGGCCCGGCGGAAAAAAAGCCGGTCGCGCGCGACCGGCTTTTTGCTGCGCGGGTGTTTTTACATGCGCTCGAACACCGCCGCGATGCCCTGGCCGCCGCCGATGCACATGGTCACCAGCGCGTACTTGCCTTTGATGCGTTGCAGCTCATAGAGCGCCTTGACGGTGATCAGCGCGCCGGTGGCGCCGATGGGGTGGCCCAGCGAGATGCCCGAGCCGTTGGGGTTGACCTTGGCCGGGTCGGCGCCCAGCCCCTGGGTCACCGCGCAGGCCTGGGCGGCAAAGGCCTCGTTGGCCTCGATCACGTCCATCTGGTCGAGCTTGAGCCCGGTGCGCGCCAGCACCGCCTTGGTGGCCGGTATCGGGCCGATGCCCATGATCCTGGGGTCCACGCCCGCGTGCGCGTAGCCCACCAGGCGCGCCAGCGGCTTGGCCCCGCGCGCCTTGGCGGCGGCCGCTTCCATCAGCACCACGGCGGCGGCGGCGTCGTTGATGCCGCTGGCATTGGCGGCGGTGACGGTGCCGTTTTCCTTCAGGAACACCGGCTGCATCTTCTGGAAGTCCTCCAGCTTGGCGCCGGTGCGGAAGTGCTCGTCCTTGTCGAAGGCCACTTCGCCCTTGCGGCTCTTGAGCATGATGGGCAGGATCTGGCCGGCAAAGCGGCCCTCGGCCCAGGCACGCTCGGCGCGGTGGTGGCTTTCCAGCGCCAGCGCGTCCTGCTGCTCGCGCGTGATGCCAAATTCCTTGGCCACGTTCTCGGCCGTCACGCCCATGTGGATGGTCTGGAACGGGTCGTGCAGGGCGCCCACCATCATGTCCACCATCTTGGTGTCGCCCATGCGCGCGCCAAAGCGCGTGGCCAGGCTGGCGTAGGGCGCGCGGCTCATGTTCTCGGCGCCGCCGCCGATGGCGACCTCGCAGTCGCCCAGCAGAATGGCCTGGCTGGCGCTGACGATGGCCTGCAGGCCCGAGCCGCACAGGCGGTTGACGTTCATCGCCGGCGTCTCCTTGGGGCAGCCGCCGTTGATGGCCGCCACGCGGCTCAGGTACATGTCGCGCGGCTCGGTGTTGACCACGTGGCCGAACACCACGTGCCCCACGTCCTTGCCCTCGATGCCCGAGCGCGCGATGACCTCCTTGACCACGGCCGCGCCCAGGTCGACGGTGGCGATGTCCTTCAGGCTGCCGCCAAAGGTTCCGACGGCGGTGCGCACTCCGCTGGTGACGACGACTTCACGACTCATGATGCAAGGCTCCTGGGTTGGGTGATGGAAAACTGCCGGGTTGCAAGGCTTGCAGTATGCCGCGAACCGGGCGGCTTGTTGCGGTGCAGCATTTTGTGGTTGGATTGCTGCGCTCGGAAATCTTGCCCGCGCAACTCAATGCCCCGCGTCATCGCGAGGAGCGAAGCGATGCGGCGATCCTGCAGCGACGCCTATTGGGAGCGCGGGGCTGGATTGCTTCGCTTCGCTCGCAATGACAGCGAAGAGTCTCCCATGACGGAAATGTCGAGGGGCACCCGCCTCGGCCCCAGGGGACAAGCGGGCAGACCGCGCTCAGCCCGAATCACGCACATCGGCCACCGGGTTCTGGCCGAAGTCGGGGCGCTGCAGATAGGCCAGCACGCGCCGGGCGGCGGCTTCGGGGGAGGCCAGCTGGCCGCCGGTCTTGAGTTGCTCGAAACGGGTGCGGTCGGGAAAGGCCTGGGCGTCGGCGCCGCGCAGTTGCACCTGCATGTCGGTGTCGATCACGCCCGGCGCCAGCGCGCACACGCGGGCGCCGTTGGGCTGGTCGGCCTCGTCCAGCGCGACGCACTGGGTGAACCGGTCCAGGCCGGCCTTGGCGGCGCAGTAGGCGGCTTGCGAGGCCATGGGGCGCCGCCCCAAGCCGGAGGAGATGTTGAGCACGCGGCGCTGGCCGCGCCAGGCGCGCGTGGCGTCCAGGAAGGCGGCGGTGAGCAGCATGGGCGCTTCCAGTCCCACGCGCAGGGCGCTGACGGTGCCGTCGTCGGGCGCGTCGCGCAGCGGCACGATGGCCGGGATGACGCCGGCGTTGTTGATCAGCGTGACCTGCTCGATGGCGTCGCCGTCCTGCCCGGCCAGCCAGGCGCGCAGGCGCGTGCTGGTGGCGGCGGCGTCGGCCAAATCGACCGGCCATTGCGTGAGGGTGGCGCCCGCCGCCTGCGCCTGCGCGGCCAGCGCGGCGCTGGGGTGGCGCGCCAGGGTCAGCAGGGCGTGGCCGCTGGCCAGCAGTTGCTGCGCCATGGCCAAGCCCATGCCGCGCGAGGCGCCGGTGAGGATGCTGAGGCGGGAGGGGGTGGTGTTCATCCCGCCAATCTAGCGCATGGGCGCTGCGCTCAGAGCGTGATCGGGCTGATCTTGGCGCCCGTGAGCGACACGCCGACCTCGATGCCGACGTTGTTCATCACGAAGCTGACCACCGGCTGCTGCGCGGTTTCGGAGTCGACCGAGCCGTTGGCGCCGACCTTGCCGATGGCCACCGTGGCGTCGGCGCCGGCGGTCCAGCCCTTGCTGGCCTGGAACTTGTGCAGCGCGTCGCGCGTGCTGAAGATGTAGACCACCGACTTGGACTGCCCGCCCACCTGCCAGCCGACCGAGGCGCCGGTGGTGCTGTAGTAGCCGGCGGTACGGCCGCCCACGCGCAGCGCGCCGCGGCCGTGCTCGGCGCCGATGATCAGGGCGCCGCCGATGACCTCAGGAAACACCAGCACGCCGGCCGCCTTCTGCACCATCTCGCGCGAGCCCGGCGCCACGGTGTACAGGCGCTGCAGCGTGGTGTTGACCGCCGCATCGAGCTTGGCGGCCGTGCTGAAACTGCTGTTGGACGACGGCGGCGGCGCGTTGTCGAGCGTGGTGGTGCAGCCGGCCAGGCCGGCGGCGCCCAGGGCCAGCGCCAGCACAAGGCCGGTCGAACGCGGGAAAGCGGGGGCGGAAAGGCTGGTTCTCATAAACACTCCTCGTTGTTGAACACGACACCGCCACTGTAGGCGATTCGGCCGCCGCATGCTGGCCATGGTTTGGCCGCGCGTCAGAACGGCGCCGGCCGCTGCAGCGCCAGGTCGTGGCCGTCCAGCGGGTGGGCGAACTGCAGCGCGCCGGCGTGCAGCATCAGCCGCGCGGCGCCGTCGGGCGGGCCGTACAGCGCGTCGCCGACGATGGGGTGGCCGATGGCCTGCAGGTGCACGCGCAGCTGGTGCGAGCGGCCGGTGATGGGCTCCAGCGCCAGCCGCGTGGTGTCGCCGGCGGCGTCGCGGCGCAGCACCCGCCAGCGCGTGCAACTGGGTTTGCCGTGCTCGGCGTCGACGATGCTGCGCGGGCGCCGCGGCCAGTCCAGCCGCAGCGGCAGCTCGATCAGGCCCCAGCCGTCGGCCGTCGCGGCGTCGGGCACTTGACCGTGCACGATGGCTTCGTAGCGCTTGTGCACGCGCCGTTCGGCAAAGGCCTGGCTCAGGGCGCGCTGCATGGTCGCGCCGCGCGCCAGCAGCATCAGCCCGCTGGTGGCCTGGTCGAGCCGGTGCACGACGAGCGCATCGGGCCAGCGCCGCTGCGCGCGGGCGCTCAGGCAGTCGGCCTTGTCGGCGCCGCGGCCGGGCACCGCCAGCAGGCCGGCGGGCTTGTCCAGCACCAGCAGGGCGGCGTCTTCGTGCACCAGCCATTCATCGTCGAATAGGCCGATGGCGCTTGCTGGGTAAGCGCCGGCAGCTATCATTAATGAATTGATCCCGAGGCGAGTCGAGCGGGCACCCGTTCGGTGTCTCGCGTCGGTGGTGCTGCCGGAAACCCCAAGAGTCGAATGGCCGCGGAGCAGGCCGTGCCCGCGATCGCCGTGGCCGGGGTCTCTCCGGCCACTGGCGATGCCCCCTTCGAGGGGGGAGGCGCAACAACGCGTAGCGTGTGGAGCCTGGGGGTGGTCACAAGACTCGGCAGAGCTCGAACACCAGCGCCGGCCCCAGGGCCTGGTTGAGCGCGGCGGCCGAGACGTGGCCGGTGAACTCGGCGCCGACGGTGGAGGCCTGGAAGTCGGCGATGCCGGCCTGGTCCTGAATCTCGATGAAGGCGGCGGGGGTGCCGGAGTTTTCCAGCAGCTGCGCACGCAGCACGGCGACGTCGCGCGGCGCCACGCTGGCGTCGTACACCACGGCGTCGGGCAGGCGCTGCAGGGCTTGCTGGCGGGCGTGGTGGGTGTCCTCGGCGCTGTCCATGATCAGGCCGTAGCCGGCCAGCGCCTGCAGGCACTGGGCGCGGCGCTGCGCGTTGTCGGACACGATCAGCACGCGGCAGCCGGCGATGCCGGCCGACACGCTGGAGGGCTCGACCTGCTCCTCGGCCGCGCGGCCGATCTGCTCGGGCGTGGCCGCACGCAGGCTGACGCTGATGCGCACGTGCTGCTCCTTCAGGTCCAGCTCGGTCTGCGCGTCCAGCATGCGCGCCAGCTGGTGCCACAGCACCCAGCGCACGCCGCGCCAGACGTTCGGCGGCGCGGTGGCGGGCGCGCGCTGCGACACCACCTGCAGGCGCGGCCGCCCGGTGCTTTGCGAGGATTCGACGCTGACCGCGATGTCGGCGCCCAGCTGGCCCACCCACAGCAGCAGCTCGTCGATCAGCTGGTACAGCAGGCTGGAGTCGGCATACACCAGCGCCGCCGAAAAGCCCTTGCGCACGGTGATGCGCCGGCGGCGCAGCCAGTCGCTGCGGGCGGTGAGCGCGGCGTGCGCGACGTCGGCCAGGTTCAGCACCTCGCGCCGCTGCGGCGGCGGGTCTTCGCACAGGCGCAGCACGTGCTGCGCGGCCATGCCGGCCTGGCGGGCGCGCTCCACCGCGTCCTGGATCGGCGTCAGGCTGCGCACCAAGCCAGGCTCCAGGCGGTTCAGGCGCGTGAGCTGCTCGGTGGCGGTGTTCAGCGAGGTGGCCACCTCTTCGCCCAACTGGCGCACCATGTCCTGCCAGGACGGCCCCTGGGCGTCGGCGTCGGACGCGTGGGCGGCGGCTGGCGCTTCCGGCGTGAGCCGGCCTGCCGCCGGCGGGGCGGCGGCGCGGTTCTGCGCGTCGGAAAACCAGCTCAAACCCATCGGAGACTCCCTCGTGTGGCCTTGTCGGTTCGCCGGGGTTGTCGCGGCGAGCGTGCCTTGTATGACCGGGAAGTATAGGTGGCCCGCGCAGACCGCCATCCGGCCGGCCGACGGAAGGCTAGCGCTTGGCGACGGGCGCGTTGCGCTGACGCAGGCTGTGCACCTCGAGCGCGCTGAGCTCGCTGGCCGAGTTGCCCCAGGCCGTGCGCACGTAGCTCAGCACGGCGGCGATCTCGGCGTTGCTGAGCGTGAGCACGAAGGGCGGCATGCCGAAGGGCCGCGGGTAGCCCGCAGTGGCCGCGTTGAAGCCGCCGTACAGCACGTGCTGCAGCAGGTTGTCGGCCGGCGCCATGGTGACGGCCCGGTTGCCGGCCAGCGGCGGATAGGCCAGGCCGCCCACGCCCTGGCCCTGCGCGCCGTGGCACTGGGCGCATTGCTTGTCATACACCTTGGCGCCGGCCAGCGCCACCGGGCTGGGTGCGCGCGGCTGGGATGGGGCGGCCGGCGCCGGCACGGCGGTCTGCGGCAGCGCTTTTAGATAGGTCGCCATGGCGGCGGCGTCGGCATCGCTCAGGTACTGGGTGCCGTGCAGCACCACCTCGGCCATGGGGCCGCTGGCGCGGCCGTGCTCGGTCACGCCGGTCTGCAGCAGGCGGGCGATGTCGGCCGTCGTCCAGTCGGCCAGGCTGGCCTGGCGCGCGTCGTGCAGCGAGGGCGCATACCAGCCCTGCCCACCCAGGCGATTGCCGCCCAGCTGGCGCCAGTCGGCGCCGCCCAGCGCGTCGCGCGTGGCGTGGCAGACCGAGCAGTGCGCCACGCCGCGCACCAGGTAGGCGCCCTGGTTCCAGCGCGCGTCCTGCGCCGGCTCGGGCGCCAGGCTGCCGGGCCGGAAGTACAGCGCGCGCCACACCGCCAGCGCGGCCTGCGTGCCATAGGGCCAGCGCAGCGCGTTGGCCGGCACCGGCGTGGGGCTGGCGGGCAGCTGGCGAAACCAGGCGAACAGCGCGTCGGAGTCGGCGCGCGTCAGCAGCGTGGTGTGGGTGTACGGAAACACCGGCACCAGCAGGCGGCCGTCGGCCGCGCGGCCGTGGTGCAGGGCGCGCCAGAAGGCCGCCGCCGACCAGCGGCCGATGCCGTGCTCGGGGTCGGGCGTGAGGTTGCTGGTGTAGGCGGTGCCGAAGTCGGTGGCGATCGCCAGCCCGCCGGCGCCGGGCGCGCCGCCGCGCGCGGTGTGGCAGGCCAGGCAATTGCCGATGCGCGCCAGGTAGGCGCCGCGCTGCAGCTGGGCTGGCGCGTCGGCCACCGGGACGGGCGGCTGGTTCAGGTCCACGCCGTCGTTGAAGTTGATCTGCCACAGCGCCGCCAGCGCCAGCAGCACCAGGACCACGAGGGCCGCCAGGATGCGGGACAGGCGCCTCATCGCGCGGCCTCCGCGGCGAGGGGCGCGCTGCCGCAGCGCAGGTCGGACGCGGGTGGGCGCTCTGGCGCGGGCGCGGGCGCCGGGTGGGTCTGCGCCGGTACCGGCTGGCTGGCCAGCCAGGTGACGACGGCGTGGGCGTCGGCGTCGCTCAGGCGGCGCACCACCTCGGCCATGCAGTCGGGCGCGTGGGCGCGGCGCTGGCCGGTCTTCCAGCCGCCCAGCTGCGCCGTCAGGTAGTCGGCCGGCAGACCCAGCAGGGCCGGGGAGCGCGGCTGCACGCCCATCAGCGCCTCGCCGTGGCAGGCGGCGCAGGCCGGCAGGCGCTGCGCGACGTCGCCCTGCAGGGCCAGCGTGCGCCCGCGCTGCAGCAGGGCGGGCGCGGGCGCCTGGGCCGGCGCGGCGGGGGGCGGGTAGGGCACGTCCAGCGCGGCGAAGTGCTGGGCGATTTCCATCAGGTAGGCATCGCTCAGCACATCCACCATGTCGATCATCAGCCCGTAGGGGCGCCGGCCGTCGCGAAAGTTGAGCAGCTGGTTGTACATGTAGCCGGCGGGCTTGCCGGCCAGGCGCGGGTAGTAGCCATCGGGGCCGGCGCGGCCCTGGTCGCCGTGACAGGCGGTGCAGGCCAGGGTGCGCTGCGCCATGTCGTCGTGGAAGGGGGGTGCGGTCTGCGCGCTGGCGCTGGCCAACAGGCCCCCGCTCAAAAGGCAGACGATGGCGCACAGGCCTTGGATGAAACAGCGCATCGGGACGAACAGGCTACAGGTCGGCACGCCGTGAAGCACGGCAGGAACGGCGCGCCGCAGGGGGCGCTCGGGGCGGCCATTTGTATCACACGACGCGTGCAAAGCGGCGCGCTGCGGAGGGCGCGCGACAATCCCCGTCTTGCCCGCCCACGCCCGCCCCTTGCCGCCCCACGCCCGATGCTGATTCTCGCCCCCATGGAAGGCCTGCTCGACCACGGCCTGCGCACCGTGCTGACCCGGGTGGACGGAGTGGACCGCTGCGTGTCGGAGTTCATCCGCATCACCGACCAGCTGCTGCCGCTGCGCAGCTTCACGCGCATCGTGCCCGAGCTGCTGCGCGGCAGCCGCACGCCCGCGGGGGTGCCGGTGCGCCCGCAGCTGCTGGGCAGCGACCCGGCCTGCCTGGCCGACAACGCCGCGCGCCTGGCCGAGCTGCAGCCGGCCGGCATCGACCTCAACTTCGGCTGCCCGGCCAAGACGGTGAACCGCCACCGCGGCGGCGTGGTGCTGATGGACGAGCCCGAGCTGATGCACGCCATCGTGGCCGCCGTGCGCCGCGCGGTGCCGGCGCACATCGCGGTGTCGGCCAAGATGCGGCTGGGCATCGACGACGAGCGCCGCGCGCTGGAATGCGCCCAGGCGCTGGAGGCCGGCGGCGCCAGCGAGCTGGCGGTGCACGCGCGCACCAAGGCGCAGGGCTACCGGCCGCCGGCGTACTGGGAGTCGATTGCCGCCGTGCGCGAAGGCGTGCGCCTGCCGGTGATCGCCAACGGCGACATCTGGACGGTGGATGACGCGCTGCGCTGCCGCGCGGTCACGGGCTGCAGCGCGCTGATGCTGGGCCGCGGCCTGGTGCGCCGGCCCGCGCTGGCGCGCGCCATTCGCTGGCACGACGCCGGCCGGCCGATGGCCGACGCGGATGTGGACCCGTGCGTCGCCGCGCTGCCCTGGCCGCAGGTGCTGCCGCTGCTGGCCGAGTTCTGGCAGGACGTGTGCGGCCGTGTCGAGCGCCGCCACCGCGCCGGGCGCCTGAAGCAGTGGCTGAACCATTTGCGCCACGCCTATCCCGAGGCCCAGCAGGCCTTCGACGCGCTGCGCGCCAGCAACGAGCCCGAGGCCATCGCGGCCTGGTTGCTACAACATCAAGAGCCGGCCGCGCTTTCTGCACGGGCGCCAGAGGCCGAAATGATCGCATAAACCGCCAACCCGCCGCTCATTTGCGAAAGGACTTTTCCATGGCAAGCAGCCTGCTGGCCCTGCTCGACGACATCGCCACCGTGCTGGACGACGTCGCCGTCATGGCCAAGATCTCGGCCAAGAAGGCCGCCGCCATGACCGACGACGTGGCGGCCCTGACCAAGCTGTCGGCCAACAAGACCGCCGGCGTGCTGGGCGACGACCTGGCGCTGAACGCCCAGCAGGTCACCGGCGTGACGGCCAACCGCGAGATCCCGGTGGTGTGGGCGGTGGCCAAGGGCTCGCTGCGCAACAAGGCCATCCTGGTGCCGGCCGCGCTGCTGATCAGCGCCTTCGCCCCCTGGGCGGTGACGCCGCTGCTGATGCTGGGCGGCGCCTATCTGTGCTTCGAGGGCTTCGAGAAGGTGGCGCACAAGCTGCTGCACCCCAAGGCCGAGGACGAGGCGCACGCGGCCGAGCTGGAGGCCGCGCTGGCCGACCCCGCCGTCGACCTGGCCGCGCTGGAAAAGGCCAAGATCAGCGGCGCCGTGCGTACCGACTTCATCCTCTCGGCCGAGATCATCGCCATCACCCTGGGCACCGTCGCGCAGGCCGGCTTCTGGACGCAGGTGGCCGTGCTGGTGGGCATCGCCATCGTCATGACGGCCGGCGTCTACGGCCTGGTGGGCGGCATCGTCAAGCTGGACGATGCGGGCCTGTGGCTGAGCCGGCGCGCCAGCGCCGCCGCGCAGGGCCTGGGCCGCGCCATCCTGGCGCTGGCGCCGTGGCTGATGAAATTTTTGTCGGTGGCCGGCACGGCGGCGATGTTCCTGGTCGGCGGCGGCATCATCGTGCACGGCGTGCCGGCGCTGCATCACCTGCTGGACGACTGGACCGGCAACCTGGCAGGGGTGGCCAGCTCGCTGGTCAGCCTGGGCGTCAATGCCGTGACGGGCATCGTCGTGGGCGCGCTCGCGGTCGGGCTGGTGAGCCTGCTGGGCAAGCTGCGACCCAAGGCGGCCGCGGTGTCATGATTTTGAGTGTTTTCGGCCTGCAGCCGGCATGTGGAAAGCGCGACAAGCTATCAATAACATAGTTTTCGAGAGGGTATGCCTGTCGCCTGCGCGGCATGGATGGGCGGCAGGCGCGCCTAAGATCGCGGCGCGCGGCACCCGGTGGGTGCCTCGGGCTTTCCACCGTGCCGCGCAGCGTTCTCAGGGCGGGGTGAAAGTCCCCACCGGCGGTATCGGGCCTTGGCCCGGAGCCCGCGAGCGCCCGCGCCTTCGGCCTGAAGGCGTGGGGTCAGCAGACCCGGTGCGATGCCGGGGCCGACGGTCACAGTCCGGATGAAAGAGAGCGCGACGGCGTGCGGCCGGCGCGGGGGCGACCTGCGCGCGGCCGTGCGTGCGCCGTGCGCCCTGATTCTGGCCACCCACTCGACTGGAGCTCACCATGAATCAGCCCACCCCATCCCAAGCCTCCGCGCCGCCGCGCATCGCCTTCGTGCAGGCCGGCTGGCACGCCGACATCGTGCGCCAGGGCCACGCCGGCTTCGTGGCCGAATGCGCGCGCCTGTGGCCGGGCGCGCCGCCTCAAGTGGCGGTGCACCAGCTGCCCGGCGCGTTCGAGATCCCGCTGCTGGCCCAGCGCTTGGCGCGCAGCGGCACGGTGGACGCCATCGTCGCCTGCGCGCTGGTGGTCGATGGCGGCATCTATCGGCACGAATTCGTCGCCAGCGCCGTGATCGACGCCCTGATGCGCGTGCAGCTGGACGAGGGCGTGCCGGTGTTTTCGGTGGTGCTCACGCCCAAGGACTTTCACGAGCACGAGACGCACCGCGCCTTCTTCAGCCAGCACTTCGTGGCCAAGGGCGCCGAAGCCGCGCGCGCCTGCGCGCAGACGCTGGCGGCGCACGCGGCTCTGGCGCGTCACGCGCCCGAGTGATGCGAGTGATGAGTGATGCGCGGCAAGCCCACGCGGCATACCGCCCTGTGACGTGTGCTCAAGTGCGATGTACTTTTTTGGGTCGGCCGGTGGCCACAAGGCGCCACCACGGAAATCCTGAGGGAGCGCGGCCTGGCCGTGGAAGCGGCCGGGGCATCAAGCCCCGGGAGCGTCGAGGACTTCCGGGTGCTGACTTTCGTAGGCGGCGGCAAGGCGCGGATCGATCTCGCGCACCTTGGCGTGACTGATCCGGCCGGTGCGGGTCATGTAGTCGTAGGCGAATTCGATCGCGTTCTGGGTTGGCACGAGTTTGTCCATCTCCTCGTACCAGCGCATGCTGCGATTGGCGGCGTCCCAGATTTTCTTCATTACGGGCATGCGCAGCTCGCGAAAGCGCGCGAGCGCGGCAGGCACGTCGTCGTCGGTTTCCCTGAACGCGTTGCACAGCGCCACGGCGTCGAGCATCGCCATGCGCGTACCCGAGCCGATGGAAAAGTGCGCCGGCCGCAGCGCGTCACCCATCAGCACCACGTTGTCGAAGTGCCAGCGCCCGTTCCAGATCACCGGGAAATTGCGCCAGTACGAGTTGTTTGACAGGATGGGGTGGCCGCCCAGCTCGCGCGCGAAGACTTTTTCGCAATGGCGCATGGCCTCGTCGTTGCTCATGCGATCGAATCCGGTGCGCTTCCAGGTCTCGTCGGTCACCTCGATCAGGAAGGTGCTCATCGCCGGCGTGTAGCGATAGTGGTGCGCGCAAAAAACGCCAGTGCCGGTTTCGTGGAAGCTCAGGCTCAGGGTGTCGAACGGCATGGTGGAGCCGCACCACATGAACTTGTTGGGCCGGATGTCGGTGGTGGTGGCGAACTTGTCGCGGTTTTCCTCGCGCACCCAGGACGACGCGCCGTTGGCCGCGAGGATCAGGTCGGCGCCCTTGAGCTGCGCGAGCGACGTGATCTCGGTGTCGAAGCGGATCGTGACGCCCAGGCGCTCGACGTGCTGGTACAGCAGCGAGAGCATTTGCAGCCGTCCGATCGCGGCGTAGCCGTTGCCGGCGATCGGCACGCTGGTGCCGTTGTGGTTGATCGTGAGGTCGCTCCAGCTCTCCATGTGCGGGCGCAGGTACTCGAACAGCTCGTTGTCGTCGGTGCGCAGAAAGTCCAGCGCCTGGTCGGAAAACACCACGCCGAAGCCCCAGGTGGCGCTGCGCGGTCCGCGCTCGTGGATGGTGATCTCGTGGCGCGGGTTCAGGCGCTTCATGAGCGAGGCGAAATGCAGGCCGGCGGGGCCGGCGCCGATGATGTCGATTTTCATGGGAAATGCTCCTGCTATTGGCCGGTGGCTTCGCGCGCCAGGTGGTCGGTGATGATCTGGCGCAGCTCGCGCTTGAGCACCTTGCCCACCGGGCTGGTGGGCAAGGCGTCGACGACTTCCAGGCGCTCGGGGATGTTGAACGCGGCCACCTTGATGCGCTTCATGTGTGCCACCATGTCGGCGAAGCTGAACGGCTGGCCAGCCTTGAGCACGACGAAGGCGCAGGCTTTTTCACCGAATTCCTTGTCCGGCATGGCCACCAAGCTGGCGGTTTGCACCGCCGGGTGCAGCAGCAGGATGTTCTCGACGTCTTCGCAGTCGATTTTTTCGCCGCCGCGGTTGATCACGTCCTTCTTGCGTCCTTCGACGTAGAGCGTGCGCCCGTGCTTGCGCACCACATCGCCCATCTTGTAGAAACCGTCGGGTGTGAAGGCGCTGGCGTTGACCTCGGGGGCATCGTAGTAGCCGCAAATGGTGTAAGGCCCGCGCGTGACCAGCTCGCCGGCGACGCCATCGGGCAGTTCGTTGCCCTCTTCGTCGATGATCTTGATTTCGTCGAATTCGCTCACCGGCTCGCCCGAGCTGTTGAGCAGGATGTCCTCGCTGGCGTTCAGCGGCGTCATGTTGATCAGGCCCTCGGCGGTGCCGTAGACCTCCTGCGGCGTGACGTGCAGCTCCTGCATCATGCGACGGCGAAACTCGGGCGGCATGCGCGTGCCGCCGTTTTGCACCACCTTGAGCGAGGACAGGTCGTACTGGCCGATGCTGGCGTCGTCCAGCCAGCGCGCCACCAGCGGCCGCGCCGCGGCGATGACGGTGACGCCATGCTGCTGCACCGTCTGGAAGATATCGGCGGTTTCGGTCGACGGGCACAGCGCCACGGTGCCGCCGTAGCAGAAGGTGGCCAGGATGCCGGGCGAGCACAGGTTGTAGTTGTGCGCCAGCGGCAGGATGGGCATGAACACCGTGTCGGCATTGAAGCCCGTGGCGGCGCCGCACAAGCGTGCATTGAGAACGTAGTCCTGGTGCGTGCGTGGAATCAGCTTGGGTAGCGACGTGGTGCCGCCGCTCAGCAGGATGGTGCCGACGGCCTCGGCATCGACGCGCACGGCGGCCAGGCGCAGCTGCCGATCCGTCATGGCCTGGCCTTCGCGCACCAGCTCCTCGTGGCTGATCTGTCCGGCGCCGGCCTGGCCGACGATGACGACGTGCTTCAAGTGGGCAAACTCCTGCCGCAGCGCCTGGCCCAGCGCGCGGTAGTCAAAGCCCCGGATCGCGTCCGGCGCGATGTAGGCCACAGCCTGCGAGGCACGCGTGAAGTGGCGGATTTCTGTGTCGCGGTGCGCGCGCAGCGCCATGACCGGAATCGCGCCGATGCGCACCAGCGCCAGGTAGTAGAGGATGAATTCCACGCCGTTGGGCAGGTGCAGGACCACCCGGTCGAGCGGCTGCAGGCCGCGTGCCAGCAGGGCGGCGGCGAGGCTGGCCGACTGCTCGTCCAGCGCGCGGTAGTTCAGGCGCAACTCGCCCGAGACGAGGGCGGTTTTGTCCGGCGTGCGCGCGATGCTTTGGGCCATCATGTCCCACAGGGTCTGACCGCTCCAGAGGCCCGATTCGCGGTAGTGCCTGGCGGCCTCTTTGGGCCAGAAAACGCATCCTTGCTGCATGTGTGTCTCCTTGCGTTTCCGGTGGTTCAGGCGGCCGGGCCGATGGTGAGCGTGATCTCGCCCACGCCTTCGATATGGCCGGCGAGGTGGTTGCCCGTAACCACCGGGCCCACGCCCTCAGGCGTGCCGGTGTAGATCAGGTCGCCGGGCTGCAGGTGATAGAACAGCGAGAGGTCGGCGACGATTTCGCGGATGTTCCAGATCAGCTTGTCGATGCTCGACTGCTGCTTGACCTGGCCATCGACCGAGAGCGTGATCGCGCCGCTGGCTATGACCCGGCCGGGCATCGGGACGATCTCGGAAATTACCGAGGAATGCTCGACGTCCTTGCCCAGATCCCAGGGGCGGCCTTTGTCGCGCGCCACCAGTTGCAGGTCGCGCCGCGTCATGTCCAGGCCGCAGGCGTAGCCGTAAACGTGTTCGTGCGCCTGTTTGGCCGGAATGCGAAAACCGGCCTTGCCAATGGCCAGTACCAGTTCCATTTCGTAGTGGTAGTTGTTCGTCTCGCTCGGATAGGGCGTGGTGCTGCCCGAGGGCGTGAGCGTGGTGGGAGACTTTGTGAAGTAAAACGGCCGCTCGACGCTCTTGTCCACCGGCTTGCCCATTTCGGCGGCGTGCGCGTGGTAGTTGCGGCCGACGAAGAACAGGCGGTTGACGGGCAGGCGCTGGGCGCTGCCCTGCACGGCGGCGCTGGCGACGGCGGGTGGAGCCCATAGGTAGGAAGCGGCATTCATGGATGGGGTCGTCCTTGGGGAGGGTGATCGAAACGGGGGGAAGGAGCTGTCAGGCGCTGACGTCCTGGCCGCGCCAGGCGTGCAGGGCTTCGAAGATCGGCGTGTCGCTGAAGCGGAACAGGTCCATCGCGGTCGTGCCGGCACCGCTGGTGGCGCTGAAGGTTTGCCAGGAGGGCACGACGAACAGGTCGCCATGCTCGACTTTCCAGTGCTGCTCGCCGACGATTACGCTGCCGCTGCCGTTGAAAACCTGGTAGACCGAAGAGCCGACCTCGCGCCGCGGCGTGCTGCTGGTGCCGGGGCGCAGGCGGTGCATCTCGCAGCGGATCGAGGGCAGCACGTCGCGGCTGTTGGTCGGGTTGGTGTAGCGCACTGCCGCGTGGCCAGGGCTGAGCGTGGCGGCGTAGCCTTCGGCCTCCAGCGCCAGTTGCTCGTTCAGCGCGCGGTCGGTATCGACCCAGCGGTAGGCCAGCAACGGCGAGGTGGGCAAGTCCTGCAACTGCGCCACCGGGCGCAGACCGGGATGGGCCCAAAGCCGCTCCGAGCGAGACAGGGCAGGCGTGGAGCACTCTTCTTTCGAGAGTGCATCGCGGCCGAACTCGAAGAACGCCGACTCGCTGTAGTAGGCGAACGGGATGTCCAGCCCGTCAATCCAGGACATTGGCTCGGTGGCGGCGTTGTGGTGCGAGTGCCAGTTCCAGCCGCCCTGGGGCAGGAAGTCGCCACGCGACATGCGCACTGCGTCGCCGTTGACCACCGTCCAGACGCCTTCGCCTTCGAGCACGAAGCGAAACGCATGCTGGGTGTGGCGATGCTCGGGTGCGTTCTCACCCGGCATCAGGTACTGGATCGCAGCCCACAACGTCGGTGTGGCGTAGGGCCGTCCGCCGAGCGATGGGTTGGCCAGCGCGATCGCGCGGCGCTCGCCGCCACGGCCCACCGGCACCAGGCGGCCGGCCTCGCGCGCCAGCGGCAGCAGCTTGTTCCAGCGCCAGATATGGGCACTGGCCTTGCTTTGCGGGTGCATCGGCATCAGGTCACCGATCTGCGTCCACAGCGGGTTCAGGTTTTCGCGCTCGAAATCGCGGTACAGCGCGCCCAGCGCCGGGCTCGGTTCGGGCTGTCGGGGGGGCGCAGGGTCGTGGGGCTGGGCGGGCAGGGTGGCGCCGTTGGTCATGAGAGAGACTCCTTCAGCGGGGCTGAAGTCAAAACGCAAACTGATGATCAGTATGCTTATTATTTGTCCTGTGTCAAGATGCCGATGACTTGTGCAGGCGCTTCCGCAGCACGACGCGCCGCCACTGGAGAACCCGATCGATGCGCCCCAGCCCCGATGAACTCGAAGAGTACCCCGGCTATTTCATACGCCGACTGCAGCAGATCGCGGTGGCCGCGTTCATGTCCGAAACGCAGGCGTGGGGTATCACGCCGGTGCAGTTCGGGGCCTTGTCGGCCGTCGCCGCCCATCCCGACATCGACCAGCGCACCCTTGCCGGGATGATCCGCTTTGACACGTCGACCATTGGCAGCGTTCTCGATCGCCTGGAAAAGCGCGGCCTGCTGGCACGCGGCAGCAGCGCGACGGACCGGCGGGTGCGCCTGTTGCGCCTGACGGATGATGGCCACGCATTGCTGGCCGATGTACAACCGGCGGTTCGGCGCGCGCAGGAGCGCATGTTGGCCCCATTGCCCGAGGCCGAGCGTGCGCCGTTCATGCGCATGCTGGCGGTGCTGACCGACCGGGGCGGCGGTGATGAGGACAGCAGATCCGAGCCCACATGATGTGCGCAGCCCGAATCGAGTTGCGCGGGCTGCCCTGATGCGTGAACACGTGACGGTCGCAGACATCGCCCTCACATGCTGGCGATTGCTATTTTAAGAATAGCTTGTCGCGCTTGATCGATGGGCGCCAGAGGTCGATTTAACTAGAAGGCGGCGCTATTGCGAACCGTCGTCCGATTCACCGATACGCCTCGCGCAACTGCCGCTTGAGCAGCTTGCCGCTGGGGTTCTTGGGCAGGGCGTCGGTAAAGATCACGCGCTTGGGCGCCTTGAAGGCGGCCATTTGCTGGGTGCAATGGGCGATCAATGCCGCTTCGCTCAGCTCCTGGCCAGCCTTGAGCACCACCACCGCCGTCACGGCCTCCACCCACTTCGCATCGGGCAGGCCGATGACGGCGACTTCGCTGACTTGGGGCAGGCGGTAGATCATTTCCTCCACCTCGCGGCTGGCGACGTTTTCGCCGCCGGACTTGATCATGTCCTTCTTGCGGTCGACGACGCTGATGTAGCCCTCGTCGTCGATGGTGCCCAGGTCGCCGGAGTGGAACCAGTCGCCCGAGAAGGCGGCGGCGGTGCGCTCGTCGTCGTGAAAGTAGCCCAGCATCAGGTGCGGCGAGCGGTGCACGATTTCGCCGACTTCGCCGACGGCGACGTCGCGCATGGCGTCGTCGACCACGCGGGTCTCGACGTTGATGACGGCGCGGCCGGCCGAGCCGGGCTTGCGCAACTGGTCGTCGGGGCCCAGCATCGTCGCCAGCGGGGCGATCTCGGTCTGGCCGTACAGGTTCCACAGCCGCAGGTGGGGCAGGCGGCGGGCGATTTCCTTCATCACCTCCACCGGCATGATCGAGGCGCCGTAATAGCCCTTGGCCAGTTTCGACAGGTCGGTCTGGTCGAACAGCGGCGAGCGCAGCAGCGCGATCCACACCGTGGGCGGCGCGAAGAAGCTGGTGATGCCGCGCTCTTGCATCAGCGGCAGCAGCTTGTCGGGCGTGGGCGTGGCGGTGATGTGGTTCTCGCTGCCGATGTAGATGGCGGGGCCGAAAAACACGTCCAGCTGCGCGCAGTGGTACAGCGGCAGCGCGTGCAGGGCCACGTCGTGTTCGGCCACCTCGGCGTTGATGCAGCAGCTGACGTATTGCCACAACACGGCGTCGTGGGTCAGCATGGCGCCCTTGGGCGAGCTTTCGGTGCCGCTGGTGTAGACGATCTGCAGCAGGTCGGTGCTTTGCAGCGGGGTGTCGGGCAGGGGCGCGGTGCAGGCCGCCAGCTCGTCAAAGCCGGCCATGCCGGGCACGGCGGTGCTGGGGGCTTCGGACGGCAGCCAGATGAAGTCCTTGACCTGCGTGTCCAGCGCCGCGGCGGCGCGCGCCAGCTCGGCCAGGCCGCTGTCGGTGGCCAGCGTTTTGGCGCCGGCGTGGCGCAGGATGTAGGCCACCTCGTCGGCCTTGAGCATGAAGTTGATCGGCACCAGCACGGCGCCCAGGCGCGCCAGCGCAAAGCGCAGCGCGGCAAAGCCGTGCGAGTTGCGCGCCAGCACGGCCACGCGGTCGCCGTACGCGATGCCGCGCTGCGCCAGCCCGGCGGCCAGGCGGGTGACCAGGGTGTCGAACTCGGCATAGGTCCAGCGCGTGTCGCCGCAGCGCACGGCCAGCTTGTGGGGCAGGCGCTGCGCGGTGCGGCGCAGCAGGTCGCCCAGGGTCTGGCGGCGGGTGATGGGGTTCATGCGGTGGGTCTCCTTGTGATGTTCGGGTCAATCCAGCCAGGGCTCGAAGCCCTCGGGCGGCACAAAGCGCTGGTTGCGCCAGATCAGGCGCGTGATGGTCGGCAGGGCGGGCGCGGCCAGCGGGTAGTCGGGGTCGCCCGGATAGCACAGGATGCGATCCGATCCCTGATCCAGCGTGTGCGGTTCCACCAGCGGCGGCGCTCGCGTGCGGGCGTCGGCCAGGGCCGAGGCCACGTCGGCAAAGCGCAGCAGCTGCATCAGGCTGACGATTTGCGGGGCGGCCATGTCGATTTTCTGATCGCGGTACTGGCCGAGCGCCGCGCGCGGCGTCAGCCAGCGCGCCTCGGTGACCTCGTGGTCGTCGTGCCGGACGTCCTGCGCGCTGGGGGCGGCAGCCAGAAAAAAGCGCGTGTCGAAGCGCCGGTTCATCATCGTCGGGCGGCGCGGCGTGATCCAGCGCGACCAGGGCGCCAGCGCGTGGGTGTCCAGGCGCCAGTCGTGCCCGGCCAGCAAGGCGGCCAAGGGCGTGCCCGCGCGCACGGCGGCGGTCGCGCGGTGCTGCGCGTCGGCGCTCAGGGGCTGGCCGGCTTGCGTGGCCAGCAGCACGCCCGATTCTTCGAACGCCTCGCGCAGCGCGGCGACAAACAGGCCGGCGGCAAAGTCGACGCTCAGGCCCGCTTCGCCCAGTGTCGCGTGCAGCGCCGCCGCGGGCACGTCCAGCCGCGCTTGCATGGCGTGGTCCGAGTCGCTGCGTTCCAGCTTGCCGCCGGGAAAGACGTAGGCGCCGCCCAGCACGCTGGAGTTGGCGTGGCGGCGCATCAGCAGCACCTCCAGGCCCGCCGCGCCGTCACGCAGCAAAAGCACGCTGGCGGCGTCGCGCGGCGGGGTGTCGAGGGTGATGTCCTTGGCTTGCATGGCGAGCCATTGTGACCCCGCGCGGCCCGGGCGCACGGTCAGGCGCGTGACAGGACGTGCGGCGCGCGTCCATTACAGTGCATGCAGTCAATGACATTGCAATCAGCAGGAGCGAGTGAAAGCATGGAAAAGATCGATTTTTCGGGCCGCGTGGCCATCGTGACGGGCGCCGGCGGCGGCCTGGGTCGGCTGCACGCGCTGGGGCTGGCGCAGCGCGGCGCCAAGGTGCTGGTCAACGACCTGGGCGGCGCGGTGGACGGCACCGGCGGCTCGGCCACGGCGGCGCAAAAGGTGGTCGACGAGATCAAGGCGCTGGGCGGCGAGGCGATCGCCAACGGCGCCTCCGTCACCGACTTCGCCGCCGTGCAGGCCATGGTGCAGCAGGCCATGGACGCCTGGGGCCGCGTCGACGTGCTGGTCAACAACGCCGGCATCCTGCGCGACAAGACCTTCGCCAAGATGGACCTGGCCGACTTTCGCCTGGTGCTGGACGTGCACCTGATGGGCGCGGTGCACACCAGCAAGGCCGTCTGGCCCATCATGCAGGCGCAAAAGTACGGCCGCATCCTGATGACCACCTCGTCCACCGGGCTGTACGGCAACTTCGGCCAAAGCAACTACGGCGCCGCCAAGCTGGCGCTGGTGGGCCTGATGCAGACGCTGAGCCTGGAAGGCGAAAAGCACGGCATCCGCGTCAACTGCCTGGCGCCGACGGCCGCCACGCGCATGACCGAAAACTTGTTTCCGCCCGACATGCTGGACGCCTTCCAGCCCGACGCGGTGGTGCCCGCCATGCTGGTGGCGGTGAGCGAGCCGGCGCCCACGCGCGCCATCTTCTGCGCCGGCGCCGGCAGCTACGAGATGGCCAACCTCACGCTGTCGCACGGCCTGCACCTGGGCCTGACGCCCGACACGCCCGAGCGCCTGCTGGCGGCGCTGCCGCAGGTGGGCGATCTGGCGGGCATGAGCGTGCCCGGCAGCGGCGCCGGGCAGGGCGAAAACGAAATGCGCCTGGCCAAGGCGGCGCGGCGCTGAAGTCGCGGCTGGGTGGCGCTGGCCGGGCAAGCACCCCGGCCAGCGCGGGATTGGCGCCCTGTGTTACCGTGCTCGCCCGGCGAAAGCGTGAATGAGCTTGCCGGCCCGGGCGCCTGAAAGCAGGTGTGTTCGGGCCTTGCAATTTCGCGGCGCGCCCCCCACGTGGCGGCTGTGCCGGGCGGGCGCCCGAGCCCATTCCCCCTTTCGGATTCACCAAGGACAAGACGATGAACAAGCTGAGGGACCGGCTGGCAGCGCTGTCGGCCGAGCGGCTGCAGGGCATCGGTCGAGGCATCGAGAAGGAAAGCCTGCGCGCGCAGCCCGACGGCACGCTGGCCCTGACGCCGCACCCGGCCGCGCTGGGCGCGCCGCTCACGCATCCGCACATCACCACCGATTACAGCGAGTCGCTGATCGAGCTGGTCACCGGCGTGCACCGCGATGCCGCGGCCTGCCTGAACGAGCTGACCGAGATCCACCAGGTGGTCGCCCACGAGATGGCGGCTCTCGGCGAGGAAAGCCTGTGGGTGGCCAGCATGCCCTGCCGCCTGCCGACCGACGAGAACATTCCGCTCGGGGTGTACGGCACCTCCAACGTCGGGCGCGCCAAGAGCGTGTACCGCATGGGCCTGGGGCACCGCTACGGGCGGCGCATGCAGACCATTGCCGGCATCCACTACAACTGGTCGCTGCCGGGCCTGGGCAACGACGACTACTTCGGCCTGATCCGCAACTTCCGGCGCAACGCCTTCCTGCTGCTGGTGCTGTTCGGCGCCTCGCCGGTGCTGGACGCGCCCTTCGTCGCCGGGCGCGACCACGGCCTGCAGCCGCTGGGCGAGGCCAGCATGCATCTGCCGCACGCCACCTCGCTGCGCATGGGGCGCCTGGGCTACCAGAGCGACGCGCAGGCCTCGATCGCCGTCAGCTACAACTGCCTGGACAGCTATGCCGATTCGCTGGAAGAGGCGCTGACCCGGCCCTATCCGGCCTACCAGGCCATCGGCATCCGCAACCTGGGCGGCGAATACAACCAGCTGGCCACCACGCTGCTGCAGATCGAAAACGAGTTTTACGGCACCATCCGGCCCAAGCGCGTGATCCGCTCGGGCGAGCGCCCGCTGCACGCGCTGCGCGAGCGCGGCGTCGAATACGTCGAGGTGCGGCTGATGGACCTGGACCCGTTCGAGACCGTGGGCATCCACCCCGACACCGCGCGCTTTCTCGACCTCTTCTTGCTGCACTGCCTGCTGACCGACAGCCCGCCCGACACGCCGCAGGAGATCGCCGCGCTCAAGCGCAACCAGCACCTGACCGCCGCGCGCGGGCGCGAGCCGGGCCTTGAGCTGGAGCGCGCGGGCCAGGCGGTGCGGCTGACCGACTGGGCCGAGGAGCTGCTGGCACAGCTGGCGCCGATCGCGCAGACCATGGACCGGGTGGACGGCGCCACGCGCTACGCCGCCGCGCTGGCGCGGGCGCAGGACGCTTTCAAGGCCTTCGACGACTTGCCCTCGGCGCGTGTGCTGCGCCGCGTGCGCGAGCAGCACCAGGGCAGCTACATCGACTTCGTGCGCGCCTGCGCGCAGCGCTCGCGCGTCGAGCTGCTGGCGCGGCCCTATCCGGCCGCGCTCAAGCAGCGCTTCGACGCGCTGGCGGCCGAGTCCTGGGCCGAGCAAAAGCGCATCGAGGCGAGCGACCGCGTGGACTTCGAGACCTTTCGCCAGGCCTACGTCTCGCCCGAGCGCCTGGCGCCGGGCGCGCAGGCCAACATGGACAGCGAAGCGGCGATTTGACGGTGCGCGTCACGGCGTGCCGGGATTTATACGAAATCGGCCTCTGACGCTGATAGGACAAGCGCGACCAGCTATCGTTATCGTAGTATCTTGGCGCGGGCTGCCCGCTCACAGCTCTTCGATGCGCCGCGGCGGAAAGCTCTCCCAGGCCAGGCAGCCGGGGCACTGCCAGAAGTAGCCCTGGGTCTCGAAGCCGCAGGCCGCGCAGCGGTAGCGCGCCAGCGGGCGGGCGGCGTGCTCGACCGAGCGCTGCACCGTGGCGTGCGCGCCCTCGTGCGCAAAGGGCTCGTGCGCCAGCCAGCGCGAGGCGGCAATCAGCGAGGGCTCTTGCGCCATGTGGCGCACATAGCCTTCGCGCGCCTGCTGGATCGGCGCGCCGCGCGCCACGTCGGCCTGCACCAGCGCGTCGGCCACGTCCACCGAGGGCGTCAGGGCGTAGCTGTGGCCGAGCTGCTCGACGAGCTCGGGCAGGCGCCCGGCCCGGCGCGCCAGGCGCACCCATTCGCTGGCGATCAGCGGCACCGCCTGCGGCGCGTGCTCGGCCACCTGCACCAGCTGCTCGTAGGCGCCGGCGGCATCGCCGGCCTCGGCCAGCATGCCGGCCAGCTGGATGCGCGGGCGCGCCGCCTGCGGCGCGCCGGTGATGGCATCGGTGAGCAGCTGGCGCGCGCCGGCGGCATCGCCATTCTTGTGCAGCAGCTGCGCCGCCTGCTCGCACTGGTAATGCGCCAGCCGGGCGCTGAAGTCGCCGTGCCCGGCCTGCTGCAGCCGCCGCGCGACCTCGGCCGCCTGCGGCCAGCTGCGTGAACGCTCGTGCAGGGACAGCAGCGTCAGCCAGGCCTGCTCCTGGTAGCGCGTGCCGTCGAGCTTGTGCAGTGCGTCCTCGGCGCGGTCGAGCAGGCCGGCCTTGAGAAAGTCCTGTGCCAGCGCGTGCTGCGCGCGCTCGTGGTCGTCCCGGCTGAGGTCGGCGCGCGCCAGCAGGTGCTCGTGCACGCGCACCGCGCGCTCGGTCTCGCCGCGGCGGCGAAACAGGTTGCCCAGGGCAAAGTGCAGCTCGGAGGTGTCGGGGTCTTTCTGCACCGCCTCGATGAAGGCGTCGATGGCCTGGTCCTGCTGCTCGTTGAGCAGGTAGTTCAGGCCACGGAAGTAGGCCTTGGGCGCCTGGCGGTCCTCGATGCGCAGCTGGCGCAGGTCCAGCCGCGAGGCCAGCCAGCCCAGCGCGAAGACGATCGGCAGGCCCAGCAGGATCCAGGTGAAGTCAAATTCCATCGGGTGGCGTCACGGGGGCTTGGCCGGCCAGGGCCGGGGGCGCCGGGGCGGCGGGCGGCGTGGGTGTCATTTGGCCGCGCCGCGCCCACCAGCTGGGCAGCATGCCCAGCACGCCCACCACCATGCCCAGGGCAAAGGCGGCCAGCACGATCAGGGTCATGGGGGCGCGCCACTGGCGGCCGAAGGCCAGGTGCACCGTGGCGTCCTGCTGGTTGTTGAGGGCGAACGCGAACAGGGCAAAAAAAACGGCTGCCTTCAGTATCCACTTCAGCAGCCGGATGAGTCCGGTCATGGATTCCCCTTGCGGAATCCGCGAATTTTAGCGGCTGGGCGGCGTCTCGATGGCCTGACGCAGGGCCTTGCCCGGCTTGAAGTGCGGCACGCGGCGCTCGGGAATCGGCACGCTCTGGCCGGTGCGCGGGTTGCGCCCCATGCGCGGTGGCCGGTGCGTGACCGAGAAGCTGCCGAAGCCGCGGATTTCGATGCGATGGCCGCGCACCAGCGAGTCGCCCATGGCCTCCAGGATGGCCTTGACGGCGCTGTCGGCGTCGCGCTGGGTCAGCTGGCCGAAGCGCTCGGCCAGTTGCTCGACGAGGTCGGAACGGGTCATGATCCAGTCGGTTGGGGACAGAGCACGCCGCGCTGCGCGCGTCGTGGACTGTCCCGCAACATCACTTGGACGACTCGTTGTTGTCCAGCTTGGCGCGCAGCAGGGCGCCCAGGCTGGTGGTGCCGGCGTTGCCGCTGTTCTGGCTCAGGCTGGCCATGGCTTCCTGCTGGTCGGCGGCGTCCTTGGCGCGCACCGACAGCTGGATGTTGCGCGTCTTGCGGTCGACGTTGACCACCACGGCGGTCACTTCGTCGCCCACCTTCAGCACCTGGCTGGCGTCTTCCACGCGGTCGCGGCTGATCTCGGAGGCGCGCAGGTAGCCCACCACGTCGTTGCCCAGGTCGATCTCGGCGCCCCGTGCGTCCACCGTCTTGACGGTGCCGGTGACGGTCTGGCCCTTGTCGTTGACGGTGACGAAGGTGGTGAACGGGTCCTGGTCGAGCTGCTTGATGCCCAGGCTGATGCGCTCGCGCTCCACGTCCACGGCCAGCACGATGGCTTCCACGTCCTGGCCCTTCTTGTAGTTGCGCACGGCGGCTTCGCCGGGCTCGTTCCAGGACAGGTCGGACAGGTGCACCAGGCCGTCGATGCCGGCGGCCAGGCCCACGAACACGCCGAAGTCGGTGATCGACTTGATCGGGCCGTGCACGCGGTCGCCGCGCTTGGTGTTCTGCGCGAACTCCTGCCACGGGTTGGCGCGGCACTGCTTCATGCCCAGGGAGATGCGGCGCTTGTCCTCGTCGATCTCCAGGATCATGACCTCGACCTCGTCGCCCATGGAGACGATCTTGCTCGGGGCCACGTTCTTGTTGGTCCAGTCCATCTCGGACACGTGCACCAGGCCCTCGATGCCGGGCTCCAGCTCGACGAAGGCGCCGTAGTCGGCGATGTTGGTGACCTTGCCGAACATGCGCGTGCCCTGCGGGTAGCGGCGGCTCACGCCCATCCAGGGGTCGTCGCCCATTTGCTTCAGGCCCAGGCTGACGCGCTGCTTCTCGGTGTCGAACTTGAGGATCTTGGCCGTGATTTCCTGGCCGGTCTGCACCACCTCGGACGGGTGACGCACGCGGCGCCAGGCCATGTCGGTGATGTGCAGCAGGCCGTCGATGCCGCCCAGGTCGACGAAGGCGCCGTACTCGGTGATGTTCTTGACCACGCCGTGCACCACGGCGCCTTCCTTCAGGGTCTCCATCAGCTTGGCGCGCTCTTCGCCCATGCTGGCCTCGACCACCGCGCGGCGGCTCAGCACCACGTTGTTGCGCTTGCGGTCGAGCTTGATGACCTTGAACTCCATCGTCTTGTTTTCGTACGGAGTCAGGTCCTTGGTGGGACGGGTGTCGACCAGCGAGCCGGGCAGGAAGGCGCGGATGCCGTTGACCAGCACCGTCAGGCCGCCCTTGACCTTGCCGCTGGTGGTGCCGGTGACGAATTCGCCGGAGTCCAGCGCCTTTTCGAGCGCCAGCCACGAGGCCAGGCGCTTGGCGGTGTCACGGCTGAGGATGGTGTCGCCGTAGCCGTTTTCGATCGAGCCGATGGCCACCGGCACGAAGGCGCCGGGCTCGACGTCGAGCTCGCCCTGATCGTTCTTGAATTCCTCGATCGGGATGTAGGCCTCGGACTTGAGGCCGGCGTTGACGACGACGAAGTTGTGTTCGACGCGCACCACCTCGGCGGGGATGACTTCGCCCGGGCGCATCACGGTGCGCTGCAGGGACTCTTCGAACAACTGGGCAAAAGATTCGGACATGTGGGTTTCCTTGTCCACGCACGCAGGTTTGCGACGGCACGATTGCAATCGCTTCAAAGACTGTGTGGCGGAAGGTGTTGACGGCGCGAAGGCCGCGGTTAAAGGTTGAACAACCACTCAGGCTCGGTGCACACGGAAGGTGCCAGTCGCGAGCCGGTGGGACCGGTTGAACGGCAGAACTTGCCGTTCGCTTTGCGGCGCCAGCCTGGCCCGTGGGTCAGAAAGGCTGCCTTGCCTGCCACCAGGCCAACACCTGCTCGACCGATTGCTCGATCGACAAAGCCGAGTTGTCGAGTAGCAGCGCATCTGGGGCAGGCTTGAGCGGGGCCGTGGCACGCGCCTGATCGCGTGCGTCGCGCTCCTGCAAGTCTGCGCAAAGATCTTCAAGTGTAACAGAAACGCCCCTGGCCTGCAACTGGCGGTGCCGGCGCTCGGCGCGCTCTTGCACGCCGGCGGTGAGAAAGACCTTGAGCGGCGCGGCCGGGAAGATCACGGTGCCCATGTCGCGCCCGTCGGCCACCAGGCCCGGCAGGCGGGCCGCGCCGCGCTGCAGCTCGAACAAGGCCGCGCGCACCGCGGGCAGGGCGGACACGCGCGAGGCGTCCATGCCGGCCTGTTCGGCGCGGATGGCCTCGCTCACGTCCTCGTCGTCCAGCCACACGCGGCCGTCGGCAAAGCGCAGCGGCAGGGCGCGCGCCAGCTCGGCCAGGCGCGGCTCCTGCGCGGTCTCCAGCGCCACGCCGTGGCGGCGCGCCGCCAGGCCGGTCAGGCGGTACAGCGCGCCCGAGTCGAGGTAGTGCCAGCCCAGGCGCGCGGCCAGCGCGGCGGCCAGCGTGCCCTTGCCCGAGGCGGTGGGGCCGTCGATGCATATGACGGGCACGTCGGCGCGCGGCCGGGCGATGCCGAACAGGGTCTCGAAGTAGTCGGGGAAGGTCTTGGCCACGCAGCGCGGGTCCTGGATGCGCACCGGCACGCCGTCGGGGTTGAAGGCGGCCAGCGAGGCGCACATGGCCATGCGGTGGTCGTCGTAGGTGGCGATGGACGCGGCGCGCCAGTGCCCCGGCGCGATCGGCACGATGCGCAGGAAGTCGGGCCCTTCGTCGACCGTGGCGCCCAGCTTGCGCAGCTCGCAGGCCATGGCGGCCAGGCGGTCGGTTTCCTTCACGCGCCAGCTGGCGATGTTGCGCAGGGTGCTGGGGCCGTCCGCATACAGGGCCATCACCGCCAGCGTCATGGCGGCGTCGGGGATGGGGTTGCAGTCGAGGTCGATGGCACGCAGCGGCTGGCGGCCGGGGCGCACGCGCAGCGCACCCGGCTCGCCCGTGATGTCGGCGCCCATCTGCCGCGCGGCGTCGACGAAACGGATGTCGCCCTGGATCGAATCCAGGCCCACGCCTTCGATTTTCAAGTCATTTTGGCCGATGGCCCCCGTCGACAAAGCGCCGGCAGCTATGAAATAACTAGCAGACGAGGCATCCGCCTCGACCTGGATCTGGCCCGGTGAGCGGTAGCGGCTGCCGCGCGCGATGGTGAAGCGCTGCCAGCCCTCGCGCTGCACCGCCACGCCGAAGCGCGCCATCAGCTTCAGCGTGATGTCGATGTAGGGCTTGGAGATCAGCTCGCCCTGCACCTCGATCACGATGCCGCCGGCCGGCGCCTGGTCGGCCGCCAGCGGCAGCGCCATCAGCAGCGCGGTGAGGAACTGGCTGGAGACATCGCCGCGCACCGGGATGGGCTGGTCGAGCCGCAGCGCCGGCGTGCCGATGGTCAGCGGCGGATAGCCCGCCTGCCCCGTGTAGTCGATGCGGCAGCCCAGCGCGCGCAGGGCGTCGACCAGGTCGCCGATGGGGCGCTCGTGCATGCGCGGCACGCCGTGCAGGGTGTAGGCGCCGCCCAGCACGGCCAGCGCGGCGGTGAGCGGTCGCATGGCGGTGCCGGCGTTGCCCAGGAACAGGTCGGCCTGCGCCTGCCGCGGCCGGTCGCCCAGCCCGTCGATGGTGGCGCGCGTGCCCTCCAGCGCCACGCCGCAACCCAGCAGGCGCAGCGCCTGCAGCATGACCCGGGTGTCGTCCGAATCGAGCAGCTCGTGCAGCACCGTGCGGCCGCTGCACAGCGCGGCCAGCAGCAGCACGCGGTTGGAGATGCTCTTGGAGCCGGGCAGGCGCACGCGGCCATTGACGGCGGACAGCGCCGGGACGTCGAGACTAGGAAGGTCGTACAAGGCGCTGCGCGGGTCGGTGGCGGTTGGCGGGAGTGTGCTCGGTGGCGACGGAGGAGGCGGGAATCCGATGGCCGCGGAGCAGGCCATGCCAGCAATCGCCGTGGCCGGGGTTTCCCCGGTCACCGGCGATGCCCCCTGGAGGGGGGAGGCGCAACATCGCGCAGCGAGTGAAGCAACGGCGGTGGTCCACGCTATTGCGCGCCAGGGGACACGCGCCACGTGGCGCGGGCGTGGCTGGCCTGGGTGATGAGCTGCTCCAGCGCGTCGGCCTGGCCGGTGGCGATCAGCTGCTCGAGCTGGGCCAGCGCCTGCTGGAAGTGGCGCGTCTGCGCCGCCAGCTCCTCGCGGTTGGCGATCAGCACGTCGCGCCACATCTGCGGGTCGCTGGCGGCGATGCGGCTGAAGTCGCGAAACCCGGGACCGGCCATGGACAGGTAGTCCTTGCCGTGCGGCTGGCCGGTGAGGCTGTTCATCAGCGCGAAGGCGATCAGGTGCGGCAGGTGGCTGACGGCGGCAAACGCGGCGTCGTGCGATTCGGGCGACATGCTGAACACGCGGCAGCCCAGCGCCTTCCACAGCGCGGTGGCCTGCTCGATCTTGCGCGTCAGCGTGCGCTCGATCGGCGTCAGGATCACCTGCTTGCCCTTGTACAGGTCGGCGTCGGCGTTCTCGACCCCGGCCACCTCGCGCCCGGTGATCGGGTGGCAGGGCACGAAGGCGCCCACGCTGGTCTTGAGCGTGCGTCGCGCGGCATCCACCACGTCGCGCTTGGTCGAGCCGACGTCGATCACCAGCATCTCGGGCGTCAGCAGGTGGCGGATCGACTTGAAGGTGGTTTCGGTGGCGGCCACCGGCACCGCCAGCAGCACCAGGTCGGAGCCCGACACCGCCTGCAGTGCCGACGGTGCCTCGATGTCGATCACGCCCAGCTGGCGCGCGCGCTCGGTGGTGGAGGGCGACTTGCTGTAGCCCACCACGCGGCGCACCAGGCCGGCGCGCTTGAGCGCCAGCGCGAACGAGCCGCCCATCAGGCCGCAGCCGATCAGTCCGAGTTGTTCAAACATCGTTTCCCAGGGGATAGGCGCCCAGCACCTTGTAGAACGCGCACAGCGCGCGCAACTCGTCCAGCGCGGCGGCGATGGATGGCTCGCTCGGGTGGCCGGCGATGTCGATGTAGAAGTAGTACTCCCACTGCCCCGACTTGGCGGGGCGCGACTCGAAGCGCGTCATGCTCACGCCGTGCTTTTTCAGCGGCGTCAGCATGTCGTGCACCGAGCCGGGCTTGTTGGGCACCGACACCACGATGCTGGTGCAGTCGCGCCCCGTGGGCACCGGCATGGTCAGCGTCTGCGGCAGGCAGATGACGGCGAAGCGCGTGCGGTTGTAGGCCTCGTCCTGCACCGCGTGGGCCACGATGTGCAGGCCGAACTGCGCGGCCGCGCGCTCGCTGGCCAGGCTGGCCCAGGCGGGGTTGTCGGCCGCCAGGCGCGCGCCCTCGGCGTTGCTGGACACCGCGCGGCGCTCGGCGTGCGGCAGGTGCTGCGACAGCCAGCGGTGGCATTGCATCAGCGCCTGGGGATGGGCCATGACGACCTCGATGCCGTCCAGTTCCGCGCTGCGCCGCAGCAGGTTGTGGCGCACCAGCAGGCTCACCTCGCCGACGATGTGCACCGGAGAATGCAAAAACAGGTCGAACGAGCGCGCCACCACGCCTTCGGTGGAATTTTCGACCGCGACCACGCCGAACTGCGCGGTGCCGGCGGCCGTGGCGTGAAACACCTCGTCGAAGCTCTGGCAATAGATCAGGTTGGCGGCGCTGCCGAAAAACTCGACCGCGGCCTGCTCGGTGAACGTGCCCTCGGGGCCCAGCACGGCCACGCGCTGCGGCACCTCCAGCGCCAGGCAGGCCGACATGACCTCGCGCCAGATGGCGGCCACGTGCTGGTTGAGCAGGGGGCCGGGGTTGGCCTGCTGCACCTTGGCGATCACCTGGGCCACCCGGTCGGGGCGGAAAAAAGGCGTGCCTTCCTGGCGCTTGAGCGCGCCCACTTCCTCGGCCACGCGGGCGCGCTCGTTGAGCAGGGCCAGCAGCTGGCTGTCCAAGGCGTCGATGCGCGTGCGCAGCCGCGCCAGGGCTTCGGTTTGGATGGGGGCGTTGCTCATACTGTCAAAAAAGCGCCGGCCATCATGGAGGCCGGCGTCGGAGGGACGATGGGCTTACTTCTTGCTGCCCGAGGCGGCGCCGTTTGCGGGGGCACCAGCCGGCGGCGTGGCGGGCACGCCCACGATCTTGGTCGCGGCGGCGTCGAAGGACTTGACGTTGGCCTCGACCGTGGAGCGCGTGGCGTCGATCACCTTTTGCGCCCAGGCATTGCCCGCGTCGCCGCTGAGCGACTGGAATTTGACCGCGGCGGGCGATTCCATGTAGGCGATGACGGTCTTCATCTCGTCTTCGCTCAGCTTGTCCATGAACAGCGGCACCAGCGCCGTTTCGGCGGCCTTGCTCACCTGCGCCTCGATGGCCTTGTGCGTGTTGTCGGCGAACTTCTTCAGCTCGACGTCCAGCTTGTCGCGCACGTCCTTCTGGCGCGCCGGCGGCACGGACTCGTCCAGGCGCTGCGACCAGGCCGACAGGGGCAGTTGCACCGCATCGGCGGTCAGCTGGTTGGCCAGGGCGGCGCCGTCGGACTTGGCCTGCATCTGGGCCAGCTTGGTGGCCATGGCCTTCTTGGCGTCTTGGGCGCTGGCGCCGGTGGATACGGCGCAGAGGGCCACGAACAGGACCGTTGCCGACAGTTTGGGAAAGGAAGTCTTCAAGATGGATTACTCCGTGGGTTCAGTGGTTTGGGGGTCGTCGCCCGCCTCCTGGGCGTCATTTTCCACGATGCGCTGCAAGCCGCTGAGCTGCGTGCCATCGTCCAGCGCAATGAGCGTGACGCCTTGCGTGGCGCGCCCCATCTCGCGGATCTCGCTGACGCGGGTGCGCACCAGCACGCCCTTGTCGGTGATGAGCATGATCTCATCGTCGGCGCCGACCAGCGTGGCGGCCACGACGCGGCCGTTGCGCTCGCTTTGCTGGATCGCGATCATGCCCTTGGTGCCGCGGCCGTGACGCGTGTACTCGGTAATGTTGGTGCGTTTTCCGTAACCGTTTTCGGTGGCGGTGAGCACGCTGGTGCGGGTTTCGGCGTCGGCCTGCGCGGTGCCGGCCTCGCCGTCGGCCACCAGCATGGCGATCACGCTCTGGCCTTCTTCCAGCGACATGCCGCGCACGCCGCGCGCGCCGCGGCCCATCGGGCGCACGTCGTTCTCGTCGAAGCGCACGGCCTTGCCGCCGTCACTGAACAGCATCACGTCGTGCGCGCCATCGGTCAGCGCGGCGCCGATCAGGTAGTCGCCCTCGTCCAGGTCGACGGCGATGATGCCGGCCTTGCGCGGATTGCTGAACTCGGACAGCATGGTCTTCTTGACCGTGCCCATGGACGTGGCCATGAAGACGTAGCGGTCCTCGGGGAAGGTGTGCATCTCGCCCGTCAGCGGCAGCACCACGTTGACCTTCTCGCCCTCGGCCAGCGGGAACATGTTGACGATGGGCCGCCCGCGCGAGCCGCGCGAGCCCGAGGGCACCTCCCACACCTTGAGCCAGTACACCCGGCCGCGGTTGGAAAAGCACAGGATGTAGTCGTGCGTGTTGGCGATGAAGAGCTGGTCGATCCAGTCGTCTTCCTTGGTCGCCGTGGCCTGCTTGCCGCGCCCGCCGCGCTTTTGTGCGCGGTATTCGGACAGCGGCTGGGCCTTGATGTAGCCGGTGTGGCTGAGCGTGACCACCATGTCGGTGGGTGCGATCAGGTCCTCGGTGGCCAGGTCCTGCGCGTTGGGCTCGATGGTGGAGCGGCGCGCGCCGGCCTTGGTCTGGCCGAACTCGGTGCGCAGCGCGGTGAGCTCCTCGCCGATGATGGCCGAGACGCGCTCGGGCCGCGCCAGGATGTCCAGCAGGTCGTCGATCTGCGCCATCACGTCCTTGTACTCGGCGATGATCTTGTCCTGCTCCAGCCCCGTCAGGCGCTGCAGGCGCATTTGCAGGATCTCCTGCGCCTGCGTGTCCGACAGGCGGTACAGGCCGTCGGCCTGCAGGCCGCACTGGCGGTCCAGGTCGTCGGGCCGGTAGTCGTCGGCGCTGATGAGCACGCCATCGGCGCGCGTGCGCGTGAGCATCTCGCGCACGATCTGGCTGTCCCAGCTGCGCGCCATCAGCTCGGCCTTGGCCACCGGCGGCGTGGGCGACTCGCGGATGATGCGGATGAACTCGTCGATGTTGGCCAGGGCGACGGCCAGGCCTTCGAGCACGTGGCCGCGCTCGCGCGCCTTGCGCAGGTCGAACACGGTGCGCCGCGTCACCACCTCGCGCCGGTGCTGCAGGAAGACGTCGAGCAGGTCCTTGAGGTTGCACAGCCGGGGCTGACCGTCGATCAGCGCCACCATGTTGATGCCGAAGGTGTCCTGCAGCTGGGTCTGCTTGTACAGGTTGTTCAGCACCACCTCGGGCACTTCGCCACGCTTGAGCTCGATCACCAGGCGCATGCCCGACTTGTCCGACTCGTCCTGGATGTGGCTGATGCCTTCGAGCTTTTTCTCGTGCACCAGTTCGGCCATGCGCTCTTGCAGCGTCTTCTTGTTGACCTGGTAGGGCAGCTCGTCGACGACGATCGCCTGGCGCTGGCCGCGGTCGATGTCCTCGAAATGGCACTTGGCGCGCATCACCACGCGGCCGCGCCCGGTGCGGTAGCCCTCGCGCACGCCCTGGATGCCGTGGATGACGCCGCCGGTGGGAAAGTCCGGCGCCGGGATGATCTCCATCAGCTCGTCCAGGCTGGCCTCGGGCTGGCGCAGCAGGTGCAGGCAGGCGTCCACCACCTCGTTCAGGTTGTGCGGCGGAATGTTGGTGGCCATGCCCACCGCAATGCCACCCGAGCCGTTGACCAGCAGGTTGGGCAGGCGCGTGGGCAGCACCAGCGGCTCGGTCTCGCTGCCGTCGTAGTTGGGGCCGAAGTCGACGGTTTCCTTGTCGATGTCGGCCAGCATCTCGTGCGCGATCTTGGCCAGGCGGATTTCGGTGTAGCGCATGGCGGCGGCGTTGTCGCCGTCCACGCTGCCGAAGTTGCCCTGGCCGTCCACCAGCATGTGGCGCAAAGAAAAGTCCTGCGCCATGCGCACGATGGTGTCGTAGACCGCGCTGTCGCCGTGCGGGTGGTACTTGCCGATCACGTCGCCGACGATGCGCGCCGACTTCTTGTAGGGCCGGTTCCAGTCGTTGTTCAGCTCGTGCATGGCGTACAGCACGCGCCGGTGCACGGGTTTGAGGCCGTCGCGCGCATCGGGCAGCGCCCGGCCCACGATCACGCTCATGGCGTAATCCAGATAGCTTCGCCGCATCTCCTCTTCGAGCGTGACCGGGAGGGTTTCCTTGGCGAATGAAGTCATATATATGCAGGCGTGCCGTGCGGGCGAAAACCAATGATTTTAGGGGCTTTGGGTTGTTGCTTGAAGGCAACGGAACAGCGAATTTCGGGCCCGGCTGCGGGCTTGCGGGCCCCGTTTGCTTCGGTTTGCGCGGGGACGTGTGGCACAATCAATTTCAGCGTTTTCGGTGGTGGTCACTTGAAGCGTCCGTTTTTCGCAGCCCGGCTGCGGCTTTTTCCCATGAGGAGAATCATGAACAAACTGAACAAAATCGCGGTCTTGTTTGCCTCTGCTGCCATCGCTACGGCTGCTGTCGCGCAAGTGAAGGCTGCCAATGGCGGCAACGTCATCGACAACTGGCAAAACGGCACCGGCGAGCTGGTCTGGAAGAACGGCACCAACGAACTGTGCTGGCGTGATGCCAGCTGGACGCCCGCCACGGCGGCCGTCGGCTGCGACGGCGCCCAGGAAGCGCCCAAGGCGGCTCCCGCCCCGGCTGCTGCGCCTGCGCCGGCTGCTGCACCCGCCCCGGCTCCTGCCCCGGCTCCGGTCGCTGCCCAGAAGGTCACCTTCGCCGCGGACGCGTTCTTCGATTTCGACAAGGCCGTGCTCAAGCCCGAAGGCCGCGCCAAGCTGGATGACTTGGTCAGCAAGATCAAGGGCATCAACCTGGAAGTGATCATCGCCGTCGGTCACACCGACTCCATCGGTTCGGTGGCCTACAACCAGAAGCTGTCGGTGCGTCGTGCCGAGGCCGTCAAGGCTTACCTGGTGTCCAAGGGCATCGAGCGCAACCGCGTCTACACCGAAGGCAAGGGCAAGTCGCAACCCATCGCCAGCAACAAGACCGCCGCTGGCCGCGCCAAGAACCGCCGCGTCGAGATCGAAGTGGTCGGTACGCGCGCCAACTGATCGTTTCGTCGGTCCATCGGTCGCTGATTTCGGTTATCCGGAATCACCCGCAAAAGCCTTGGGGGCGCAAGCCTCCAAGGCTTTTTGTTTGCTTTGCTTGAGCGGATATCGAACGGTGTCTTTGCACCCGGTGTCACGAGGCGGCTCAGGTGGCGTGGGACAATCGCGCCATGTCCGCAAGCAATGTCGATCAGGCCGAACTGGCCAAGTTTTCTGCCCTGGCCCACCGCTGGTGGGACCTGGACGGCGAATTCGCCCCCCTGCACCAGATCAACCCCCTGCGCCTGGACTGGATCGACCGCATTCACCCCCTGAACGGCACCCGCGTCGTCGACGTGGGCTGCGGCGGCGGCATCCTGGCCGATGCCATGGCCCGCCGTGGCGCCGACGTGCTGGGCATCGACCTGGCGGAAAAGTCCCTCAAGGTCGCCCAGCTGCATGCGCTGGAGGCGCAAACGCCACGCGTGGCTTACCGTGCCGTTGCAGCCGAGGATTTGGCCGCCCAGGCGCCGGCCACGTTCGACGCCGTCACCTGCATGGAGATGCTGGAGCACGTGCCCGACCCCGCCTCGGTGGTTCGCGCCTGTGCGGCGCTGGTCAAGCCGGGCGGAACGGTGTTTTTCTCCACCATCAACCGCAACCCGCGCTCGTTTGCGCTGGCCATCGTGGGCGCCGAATACGTGCTGGGACTGGTGCCCCGCGGCACGCACGAATACACGCGCTTCATCCGACCGAGCGAACTGGCGCGCTTTTGCCGCGAGGCGGGCCTGGATTTGCAGCGCAGCAGCGGCCTCGCCTACAACCCCGTGTCGCGCCGCTACCGGCTGACGGATGACTGCGCGGTCAACTACATGGTCGCCGCCCGCAAGCCGGTGCGCGCCGCGCCGTGATGCCCTTGCGCGGCGTGCGCTGCGTGCTGTTCGACCTCGACGGCACCTTGCTGGACAGCGCCACGGACCTGGGCCACGCCGCCGACGACATGCGGCGTGCGCGCGGCCTGCCGTCATTGGCCCCGGAGCAATATCGCAGCAGCGCCGGCTCGGGCGCGCGCGGCATGCTCAAGGTGGCCTTCGGGCTGGCGCCGGCCGACCCCGGCTATGGTGATCTGCGCGACGAATTTTTGCTGCGCTACGAACAGGTCATGACGCAGACCACCCGACCCTTCGACGGGGTCGAACGGCTGGTCCAGGCGCTGCGCGAACGCGGTCTCGATTGGGGCGTCGTGACCAACAAGGCGGCGCGCTTCACCCTGCCGCTGACGGCCAGCCTGCCGCTTTTCGCCAGCGCCCGCGTGATGGTGTGCGGCGACACCACGCCCCATCTCAAGCCGCACCCCGCCTCCCTGATCGAGGCCATGCGCCAGGCCGGCACGGCGCCGGCGCAGTGCGTCTACGTGGGCGACGACGAGCGCGACATGCAGGCCGGCAAGGCGGCCGGCCTGCGCACCGTCGCGGCCCGCTATGGTTACCTGGGCGCGCAGGCCCGGGTCGACGCCTGGCCGGCCGATGCGGTGATCGACCAGCCGATCGAGCTCTTGAACTGGCTCGATTCGGCCTAAAATGTCGGGTTCCAGGGGCTGCATTGGTTTCGACGTGGGTTGGAATCGCCTCAGGGCATGCCGAGGTTCAGTCACCTCGTAAAACCGCTGAAACAAACTAACTGCAAACGACGAACGTTTCGCACTCGCCGCCTAAACACCGGTGAGCCTCGCAACAGCAGGCCGATGGGCTGGGCAAGGGCGGCGCAAGCCGTCCCGGCTGCGAGGGAATCCACATCGGCTGGCCTGCATCCGGGTGCCTTGGGCGCAGGCGAGATTCAAGGGCACTGGCTGCCCGCATAGCGTGCGACTGCGCGATGCGGATGGCGAGATTCAAATCAGACCGCTAAGCATGTAGAACTGGGCGTGGAAGATTTGCGGACGGGGGTTCAAGTCCCCCCAGCTCCACCATTCACTAAAACAAAGGCCGCCAAGGACATCCATCCGGCGGCCTTTTTCATTGGAAAATCAACATCTTACCTAGCAAGGACGATCAGGGGCAACCATTGACAGCCAAGCCGTGAACGGGGAACATATCGGGGCACAAATCCGGATTTTTAGACCTGTCGGGGAACAACCGCCTCGATTGGAACGGGGAACAAAATTTTGAGGTGCGTCCATGCTGACCGATGCCCAATGCCGCAATGCCACCTGCCCAGCCGACAAGAAGCGGGCGCGCCTGACCGATGCCGGGGGGCTGTACCTGGAAATCAGTCCCGGCGGTTCCAAGCGCTGGTTTCAGAAAATCTACCGGGACGGCAAGGAATCCCGCTTGGCGCTGGGCAGCTATCCAGCTGTGGGCCTGACAGCGGCAAGGCGGGCGCGGGACACGGCAAAAGTGCTCAAGGCTGAGGGGATCGACCCGATCCAAACGCGCAAGGTGGAACGCCTCAAGGCGATGAACCCGGCGGGCGACAGCTTCAAAGTGGTGGCCTTGGAGTGGTTCGAAAAGCAGGAGCCCCAATGGAGCCAAGGCCATGCCGAGCGGGCGAAGCGCCAGTTTGAGCGCGACCTGTTCCCCTGGCTGGGGGATCGGCGGCTGGCCGATATCGAGCCCGTGGAGCTGCTGGCGACCCTGCGCAAGATCGAGGAACGCGGCGCCATCGAGACCGCCGACCGGGGCTTGATGCTGGCGCGGCAAGTGTGGCGCTATGGCGTGGCCACAGGCCGCGTGAACCGGGACATTACCGGCGACCTGAAAGGCGCGCTGGCCCCGTACCGTGGCAAGCACTTCGCGGCTATCACAGACCCGGATACCTTGGGCGAGCTAATCCGTGCTACCAAGGGTTATCGGGGCGGCCCCGTGGTGCGGGCGGCGCTGCAATTGGCCCCGATGCTGTTCCAACGCCCCGGCGAGTTGCGCGGCGCGACGTGGGCTGAAATCGACCTGGACGCGGCGCTGTGGACGATCCCCGCCAAGCGCATGAAGCGCAGCAAGGACGGCAAGGAAAACGGGCAGCCCCACCTGGTTCCCCTGCCCACCCAGGCCGTGCGCATCCTGGAAGTGCTCAAGCCCTACACCGAATGCACGGGGCTGGTGTTTCCGGGCGAGCGCCAGCGCAGCAAGCCCATATCGGAAAACTCGGTGCGCACGGCGCTGATTGCCATGGGCTACACGCCCGACATTCAGACCTGGCACGGGTTCCGGGCGACGGCGCGCACCATGCTGGCCGAGCAGCTGGAATGTGATCCGCTGGTGATCGAGGCGCAATTGGCTCATGCCGTGCGCGATGCCAACGGGCGCGCCTACAACCGCACCACCTACATGAAGCAGCGCCAGACCATGATGCAAGGCTGGGCCGACTACCTGGACAAGCTGGCCGCTGGGGCTGACGTGGTGCAGTTCAAGCGGGCATGAATTTTTGAAAAGCCCCTAAGGGGCACGCTACAAAAGCTACGAAAACAGTTTGACGCCACGCCTAGCCATCGGCTGATCCCCGATGGTGAAAACCGGGACACCCTGACCCGGCGGCGCTGGCGACCTTTTTAGGGGTGCGAGACAGGGAACGTGATGAAGGAGCCAATAGCCAAGCAAGTGAATGCAGTTGCGAAAGATGTAATTCGTAAATTCGTTGAGATAACCGGGCATTCACCAGCGGTACTTTTCAGGCATTCCGTTGGCCTTTTTTTGCTAGATCAGATAGTTGCTGGTTTTGAACTGGACACGGATTCCACTTCGGCTTCTTCTGCTGAGCTGATTAAGAGCGCAGAAGATTTTTTGGCCACTATTGATGGGGAGGTAGTGAGAAGGGCGGTCTTGCTATTAGGAGCAGCAGACTATGAACTATGGAGAGCGATAAAATTTTTGGAAGAAGGGGACGATTTTGCAATCGTATGCTTTTCGTCTGGGATGGCGCACTTTGGGGCGGCATTTGAGCTGACCCAAGGGGCGGGGGTGTTAACGGAAACCGCTGTGAATGCTGCCAAGTCTATTCTCGGGCGCATTGGGGCGGATGCGCGCAATGCAGAAAACCGCGCGATGAAGCAAGAGGTTTTCGATTGGTTGGACGCCAATCCCCCGCGCGTGCTGGATAGGGCGGCTGACGCCATAGCCGGAAAGATTGCGCCGATTACGTGGCGCACTGCCCGCGATTGGGTAGGCGAATGGAAAAAACAACGCTCTACCGGCACACCGTAGGCCCTGCGGGCAGGCTGTAGGCTTTACCGGCAGACCCTGCCCCGTACCGGCTGACAGACTTCAAATAGCAAGCCCAAAAAACCAAACTGCCCCCATCGAAATCACCGGCAACCAATGCCGCGAAAGGATGGGCAGCAATGGCACTTTGGAGAATTGACGCCTGCAAGGCTGAGACAGGCGACCGCAGCAACACCAGCATTTACAACGCCATCCGGGCGGGGCTGTTCACCAAGCCCGTAGCCATCGGCCAGCGTGCCAAGGCGTGGCCTGACTATGAGGTCAAGGCCATTGTCCGGGCGCGCATCGCGGGGCAATCCGAGGGTGAAATCCGCGAGCTGGTGAACCGCCTGCATGAAAAGCGGGCAAGCCAGTTTGCAGCAGTTTGAAGGGGGCGAACATGACCCAGCCCCCAAACAAAAACGCCCCGGAGCTGACGGGCTCCCAGGGCGCTATTCAAGAAACAGACAGCGCAAATTTTACTGCCCTGCGCGCGGCATTCGCCCAGCTGGGGCACCACCTGAACCGGGAAGCGGCCCCGGATGGCACCAGCACCTATTGGGCCGAGCGCTGGGGCCTGGTGCGCTACCTGCCCACCCTTCATGACGTGGCGCTGTTCCTGGCGCAGATTGGGGGGCGGCTGTGAGCGCAACTGAGCAATTCCAACAAGCCATTGCAGGCGCTGGCCTGCCTGTGCCCGACGTGATTCACGGCGACGGCGCATTGCACCGATTCAGCACCAGCGGCAAGCGCGCGGATCAATCGGGCTGGTACGTCCTTCACGACGATGGTGACGTGCCCGCCGGAGCTTTTGGAGACTGGCGCAGCGGCATGCAATCGACCTGGTGCAGCAAGACCACCGAGGCCATGACCCGGGCCGAGCGCAGCGCCCACCAGCAGCGCATGCAGGCCATTGCCCAGCAGCGCGAAGCCGACGCGGCGCAGCGCCAGCAGGATGCAGCCACGGCGGCGGCAAGGCGCTGGGCAGCGGCTGCACCGGCCCCGGCGGCGCATCCCTACCTGGTGCGCAAGGGCATGCAACCCCACGGCGCACGGGTTGAAGGCGAGGCGCTGCTGATCCCCTTGCGGGACACGGCGGGCAAGCTGCATAGCTTGCAAGCCATCGGCTCCGAGGGCGACAAGCGCTTTCAACCCGGCGGGCGCATCAAGGGCTGTTACTTCGGCATCGGCAAGCCTGCGGGCGCGCTGGTGATTGCCGAGGGCGTGGCGACTGGGGCGTCGATTCATGAGGCCACCGGGCACGCGGTTGCATGCGCGATGAACGCTGGCAACCTGTTGGAGGTGGCCCAGGCGCTGCATGCCAAGTATCCGGCGCTGCGCCTGATCCTGGCGGCCGACGATGATTGGAGGACCGACGGCAATCCGGGCATGGCCAAGGCGCGCGAAGCGGCCCAGGCCGTGGGCGGGCTGCTCGCCGTGCCCACCTTCACCGGCGAGCGCGGCGACAAGGAGACCGACTTCAACGACCTGCACCAGCGGGCCGGGGTTGATGCCGTGTGCGCCTGCATGGATGCGGCTGCGCCCGTGGTGGCTGATCCCTCCTTTCCACCACTGGAGGATGCGGGCGGCGACGTGGACATAGACGTCGCCATCATTGCGCCCGAGCCCTTGCGCGCGCCGCTGCCGCCTGGCGAGGCGTACCCGGTTGACGCCTTGGGCGAGGTGCTGGGCGGCGCGGCGCGGGCTCTTCACGATGTGGTCAAGGCCCCGCTGGCACTGTGCTGTCAGTCGGTGCTGGCTGCTGCCAGCCTGGCCACCCAGGCCCATTTCGATGTGCTCTTGCCGTGGGGGCAGCGCAAGCCGCTCTCGCTCTTCCTGTTGACCGTGGGCGAGTCCGGCGAGCGTAAAAGCGCGGTTGATGATGTGGTGCTGGGCGCTGCCAAGGCTCACGAAAAGGCAGCCATGGCCGCCTACCGTGAGGATATGGAGCGCTACGAAGCCGACATGGCGGCATGGGGCAAGGCCACCGAGGCCGCGCGCACCGCTGCCACCACCGGCAAGAAGGGGACGGCAACGGCCGAGCAGATACGCGATGCCGTGGCCGCCGTGGGAGATAAGCCTGTCGCCCCCATGGCCCCATTGCGGTTTGTGACCGACCCCACGGCCGAGGGGCTGTACAAGCTGCTGGCCATGTCACAGCCCAGCGTCGCCCTGTTCAGCGATGAGGGCGGGCTGTTGATTGGCGGGCACGCCCTCAACGGCGACAACTTCCTCAAGACCATTACGCGATGGTCAAAGATGTGGGACGGCGCTCCATTCGACCGCGTGCGCGCCGGCGATGGCGTGGGCATCCTCTACGGGCGGCGTATGGCCTTGCACCAACTGGCGCAGGGTGATGTGATGGTCAAACTCTTGTCTGACCGGCTGGCCAATGGCCAGGGGCTGCTGGCGCGCTGTCTGGTGGCCTGGCCTGAGTCCACCATCGGCACGCGGCACGTCGATGGATTCGAGTGGGCAGGGGCCCGGCCCGAGCTCAAGCGCATGTTTGCCGTGCTGGCTGGCCTGTTGGAGGCAGAGCTACGCACGTCGGAAAACGAGCCACAAGAGCTTGATCCCATGGAGCTGCCGCTGTCGGCCGAGGCTACCGCCATGGCGCTGCAGGCGGGCAACCAGTTCGAGACATTGATGGCCGCCGGACAAGACCTGAGCGAGCTGCGCGACCGCACCGCCAAGGCGCTGGAAAACGCCTGTCGCATCGCGGGCGTGCTGGCCGCCATCGAGGGCGGCATGGCCACCAGCGAAATCACTGCCGACCACCTGGCGCGTGGTTTGGTGCTGATCCAGTGGTATCTGGCCGAGGCGCTGCGCATTCGCGGCGCGGCGGCTGTGCCGCAGTCGGTGCAGGATGCCGAGGCGCTATCGACCTGGATGCAAGCGCGGGCCGTGCGCGAATTTGCCACCACGGGCATTCTCAAGAGCGGCCCTGCCCAACTGCGCCACAAGGCCCGGCTGATGGCCGCGATTGAGCAGCTTGTCGAGGCAGGCTATGTGACCGAGAACCCGCCCGGCTCGGAGATTGCGGGCATCAAGACGCGCAAGTCGTGGAGGGTTCATCACTATGTGGTTTAACCCTCAAACCCTGCTGGCACGCAAGCCACCCCCTGCGGTTCCTGCGGTTCCCGCGGTTCCTGCGGTTTTGGATGGTGGGCTGGGGTCAAAAACCGCAGAACCGCAAAAACCGCAGCCCCCGGAGAACGACCCGCCCGGCGGCATCGGTGGCGCAGATTGCGAAACACCCTATGAAGGCCCACCGGGCAGCCATCCCGACCGCTGGTGCTGGCCGAACAGGAGCGCATGGAACACCAGTGAGATCGAGCTGTTCAACCGGCGGGTGGCGCTCTTCATGCGGCGTGGTGCAAGCGACACCGAAGCCGAGCGCCTGGCCGATGTGCTGGTGCGGCGGGATCGGGAGGACGACGATAGGCACACCTGCCTGGAGTGTTGGCGCCGATTCAAAATTGACCAGACGTGCCGATTGAATTTTGACCAGGGGCTTGCACCGGGTTTTTGATGCCC
>OFTX01000097.1_pt1 | contig 53894 bp, 44 predicted proteins | sample 1775051 | NCBI WGS metagenome assembly OFTX01 (sample SAMN08195772, study PRJEB24354) | sludge metagenome | isolation source: sludge from phenol fed wastewater aerobic bioreactor A | place: India: Nagpur | collected 2016-09-15 | reverse complement strand
CGGCAAGACCACGCTCGCGCGCCTGATGGCCGACGCCTTCAAGGCCTACTTCATTTCGCTATCGGCGGTGCTCTCGGGGGTGAAGGATATTCGCGACGCCGTCGAGGCGGCGCAGATCCAGCGGGCGCAGGGCAAGCAGACGGTCGTGTTCGTCGACGAGGTGCACCGCTTCAACACGGCACAGCAGGACGCATTCCTGCCACACGTGGAATCGGGGTTGTTCATCTTTGTAGGCGCCACCACGGAGAATCCGTCGTTCGAAGTGAACGGTGCATTGCTCTCGCGGGCGGCCGTGTATGTGCTCAAGAGTCTGAACGACGAAGAGCTCGGCGAGATGGTCACGCGCGCGGCGCGCGAGCTGGGCGACATCGGCTTTACCGACGAGGCGCGTCAGGGCCTGATCGACTCGGCCGATGGCGACGGCCGCAAGTTGCTCAACAATGTGGAGATCGTCGCGCAGGCGGCAATGTCGCAGGGTCTGGAGACGATCGACGAGACGTTGCTGGCCAGCGTGCTTGCCGAGAATCTGCGTCGTTTCGACAAGGGGGGCGATGCGTTCTACGACCAGATCAGCGCCTTGCACAAGTCGGTGCGCGGCAGCTCGCCGGACGGCGCGCTGTACTGGTTCTGCCGCATGCTCGACGGCGGCGCCGACCCGCGCTATCTGGCGCGGCGTATCGTGCGCATGGCGTGGGAGGACATTGGCCTGGCCGATCCGCGCGCGGCGCGCATCGCGCTCGACGCGGCAGAGACATACGAGCGCCTTGGGACGCCCGAAGGGGAGCTTGCGCTCGCGCAGGCCATTCTCTATCTCGCGGCCGCGCCGAAGTCCAACGCCGGTTACAACGCCTACAATCAGGCGCGGGCGTTCGTCGGCAAGGACAAGTCGCGCGCGGTGCCGATCCATCTGCGCAACGCGCCGACCAGGCTGATGAAGGAACTCGGCTATGGCCACGAGTACCGTTACGCGCACGACGAGCCCGATGGTTACGCTGCCGGAGAGACTTATTTTCCCGACGATATGCGCGCGCAACAGTGGTATCGTCCGGTGCCGCGCGGACTCGAGGGCAAGATCGGCGAGAAGCTCAATTGGCTGAAGTCGCTCGATGCCGAATGGCGGCGCACGCATGCCAGGGGGAAGACGTCCGGCGTGCCGGCGAAGGCGTCCGCGCCGGACAATGCGACTTCCGGCAAGACGCCGCCTGCCGAGGCGTCCGACGACGAGTCCGCCTGAGGTCGAACGGCGACCGGTAGCCTGTGCGGCGCGGCGACATCCTTCAGATCGAAGCACATCACAGCGAATCCGCCAAATGGCGTCATCGCGGTGTGCGTTTGGTAAAATCTCGGCTTTGCTGCCACCGCCGGTGCCGGGAAGGTGCCGGGGTGGCCACCACGAATTTCATGGCCCACAAGTGTGTGGGCCGCTAACGACAGACGACCCACCATGCTCGACATTCAACTTCTTCGCAAGGATCTCGACGGCGTAGCCGCGCGACTCAAGGCGCGCGGCTATACGCTGGACGTGGCGGCGTTCGCTGCGCTCGAGGCAGAGCGCAAGCAGATTCAGACGCAAACCGAGGAACTGCAGGCTCGCCGCAATGCGCTCTCGAAGCAGGTCGGCATGAAGAAGGGCAAGGGCGAGGACGCGTCGGCCGAGATCGCCGAAGTTGGTGGCATTGCCGACAAGCTCAAGGCGTCGTCGGAGCGGCTGGAAGAGATCCAGGCGCGTCTGTCGGAACTGTTGCTGGGCGTGCCGAACTTGCCGCACGAGAGCGTGCCTGTCGGTTCGGACGAGTCGCAGAACGTGGAAGTGCGTCGCTGGGGCACGCCGCGTCAATTCGACTTCACGCCGCGCGATCACGTTGACCTCGGTGCTGCGCTCGGGTTGGATTTCGATGCGGCGGCGAAGCTCGCCGGTGCGCGATTCTCGGTGATGAAGGGGGGCATTGCCCGTCTGCACCGGGCGCTCGCACAGTTCATGATCGACACGCACACCTCGGAGCACGGGTATACGGAAACGTATGTGCCGTACATCGTGAATGCGGCGTCGATGCGTGGCACGGGGCAATTGCCGAAGTTCGAGGATGACCTGTTCAAGGTGCCGCGCAAGGTAGGTGGCGACGAGGGCGAGCGCATCGAGAACTTCTATTTGATTCCGACGGCGGAAGTGTCGCTGACGAATCTGGTGCGCGACGAACTGCTGGCCAACGATGCGCTGCCGATGCGCATGGTGGCGCACACGCCGTGCTTCCGTTCGGAAGCGGGCAGCTACGGGAAGGACACGCGCGGCATGATTCGCCAGCATCAGTTCGACAAGGTCGAGCTGGTGCATGTGGTGCGTCCGGAGGAGTCGTACGACACCTTGGAGATGCTGGTTGGGCATGCCGAGGCGATTCTGAAGAAGTTGGAGCTGCCGTTCCGTACGATCGTGCTGTGCACGGGCGACATGGGCTTCGGTTCGGCGAAGACGTACGACATGGAAGTATGGATTCCGGCACAGAACACGTACCGCGAGATCTCGTCGTGTTCGAACATGGAGAGCTTCCAGGCGCGCCGGATGCAGGCGCGGTTCCGCAATGCGCAGGGCAAGCCGGAGTTGGTGCACACGCTGAACGGTTCGGGCCTGGCGGTGGGGCGCGCGCTCGTCGCGGTGCTGGAGAACTACCAGAATGCCGATGGTTCGATCACGGTGCCGGACGTGCTGCGCCCATACATGGGCGGCATCGAACGCCTCGTGCCGGCGAAGTAAAAAAAATCCGCAAAAAGGGGTTGGCAGAAAAAGAAATTCGGCTATAATCTCTTTCTCGCTGCTTGAGGCCACTCAGGCAGCGAACCAAAGCAGGAAGAATGCTTGGAGAGGTGGCAGAGTGGTCGAATGCGCCGGACTCGAAATCCGGTATACGGTTATACCGTATCGTGGGTTCGAATCCCACCCTCTCCGCCAAGCACACAATCAGGCCCTTGAATCTCAAGGGCCTTTTTGTTTTGTGCGTCAGCGACTTACAAAATGACTATCAAGGCCGTGTAATCAAGAACCTGTCGATGGTGCGACGCATGAAGCGGTCGCCATCGTGCCGGAACGGGCGATCAGCGGGCATGGACTGACGCGCATTCTGGATCGTGTGCTGAACACGGGCTGACGTCGACGCGCCGGAAAATCATTTCATCATTCCAATTGATCACGCCGAATCGGGCGGAGCGCTTCCAACGGCGCGTTATTCAATTGATCATTTGGTGTCGAGTTCTCCTTCCCTGCTGCGAGGCAATCAATTCTTCGAGGTCTTCCGTGAACCTGCCGCTTTGGCGCGTTTATCTTTCGCACGTCCGGCGGCGCTCGATCCAACACCGTTCTTCACGATGTGTCCAGAAATCGGGGGCAAGCGTTGCGCTGTCTCACGAAATAGCGACCGTAGCCAGGCAATGGCCGGGTCACGCTCTTGATACTTGTGCCACTGTAGGTTCTCGGTGAAAGCAGGAATTCCCACAGGGCATTCCAGCACCCTCAGTGGGAAACGCTGCGCCATTTGATACGCCAGTCGGGAAGGGAGTGTTGCGATGCGCGAAGTACCCACCAGCAACATGGGGATGAGCGTGAAGGTTGGCGCTATTACAGTCTGGCGTCGTGTGCGCTTGCTCGTGGAAAGTAGGCGGGCGTCGAAGGTGGTACGGCGGCCACCTCCCCATTCCACGCCCACATGAGCCGCGTCGAAGTATTCGTCTTCCGTCAGGTTGTCGCCGACCGTCTGGTATTGCGCGCATACCAGACAGGAAAACGTGTCTTCGAACAATGGCTCCGCCGGATGGCCGGCAACGCGCGCGAACTCTGGCGCTATCAGCAACTCGGCCTCCCCATTCTCCAGGTGTTCCGGCGTCTGAGGACTAATTGCACGCAAGTCGAACTGCATGAGAGGCGCAAGCTTCGCCGCATGCTTGACCACTTCTGACAGGAACACGCTGATGACGTAATCGGACGCTTCGATAGTAAAGCGACGTGTTGACGTGGCGTGATCGAATGTGGGGCGTGCGCGCGTGATTGTCTGGATTTGCAGCAGAACATCCCGAACGGGCTTCACCAACTCCTCGGCAAGCGGTGTGAGCACCTGCGCCTTACCTACCGGAACAAGCAACTCGTCCTCGAAATACTCGCGAAGACGCGCAAGCGAGCAACTGGTCGCCGGCTGACTCAGGAACAAACGTTCCGCGGCTTTGCCGACGCTGCGCGTGGACAGAAGGGCGTCCAGCACCACGAGTTGGTTGAGGTCGAGCTTGTTGAAACGCATGGCAATTTTATATTTACAAGACGGATTATGAAGATTTAAACAATAAATTTGGTAAATGTCATCCGAAATCTATAATCGACTGCAACGGGCAGACATAGCCTGCAAACCGACAAGCAGCACGGAGACATGAACCTATGCAGGCGAATCGCAAGGCGAGCAGGCCGCTCGCCCAGTGGGGGCTGGTCGTCACTTTGACGTTGATGACCATGCTGGCCCAGATCGACAAGAACATCCTGGTGCTGATGGTCGCGCCGATCCAGCGAGACTTCGGTGTGAGCGATGTACAGATCAGCTTTCTGATCGGTGCGGCATTTGCCGTCGCCAATATCGTGGTGGGGCTGCCGGCAGGTTGGCTGGCAGATCGATTTGACCGTCGCCTGATCGTTGCCGCGGGCGTGATGGTGTGGTCGCTGGCGGTCGCCGCCAATGCCACGGCGTCAACCTTCGCGGTTCTGGTCGCCGCCCGTGTAATCGTCGGCGGGGCCGAGGCACTGATTCCGCCTTCTTCCTATTCTCTGATTCGTGACGGTGTGGACGACCGCCGCCGGGCACGTGCACTTTCCGTCTACACAATGGCGTTGATGGTAGGGACCGGACTATCACTGGTGCTTGGCGGGCCGATGATGAGCGCCATCCAGTCATCCGGCATGACGTCCATTCCCGTACTGGGCGATGTGTCCGCATGGCAGATGACGTTGTTTCTGATCGGTCTGGCTGGCGTGCCCATGAGCCTGATGATCTTTTTGAACAAGGAGCCCGGCCGCCAGCGCGACAGTGCCGCGAACCAACGTCAGGACGCGCAGCGAATCTATGCGTACCTCTGGGCCCATCGGGCCATCTTCGGACCGCTGTTCGTCTTCGTCGTGGCCAACGCCATCATTACGTTCGGTCTGGCGGCCTGGCTACCGACGGTGATTGTTCGTCGCTTTCACCTCGGTATGAAGGAAATCGGTCTGATTCAGGGCGCGGTGTTGCTGATCATGGGGCCGCTCGGACTGTGGGTCGCGGGCCTTGCGATGGAGCGTAAGGGGGCTGCACTCGCGGGTGTCGCTCGGGTGGGGATGGTGACGAGCATTGCCGTTGCGATTCTCACGGTGACCCTCGCATTGACGGATACGTTGTCCACGTTCTGGGTAATCGACGCGCTGGTCGTGCTCTTTTCCTGGACGTTCATGTCTGTTGCCTCGACCATCGTAGCGCGCGTCGTACCCACGCAATCCGTCGGCATCGTCATGGCGATCGTGCTCGTACTGAATGGGCTGCTCGGCCAGGGACTGTCGCCAACGCTGATCGCCCTCGTCGGACATTTTGGGTTCGACGGCAATTCGAACGCTTTGCCCAATGCGCTCGCCGTCGTGTTCGCGGTTTCGGGCGTGATCGCGTTCGTTGCCTCCGTGGCGCTGAGTCGCAGCCTTTCGCGCAGCGATAGCACGTTGCCGGTGGTAGCGACGTCGCCTTGATACGGATTCAAGCGTAGATAGACATTGCGTCCGCTTGCGATCGCGTGTTGATGAGGCGGCGAGGCGCGGGAAGCAGGCATAACCAGGCGAGGAGACGTTTTAATGAAGTCGATCAAAATAAAATTTATTAGTACTACGATATTTTTCATTGCGAGTTTTTCCGTGCATGCGCAATCGAGCGTCACGCTTTCCGGCTTACTCGGGATGGGCGTTTCGTACACCAGCAATGCCAGCGCTGGTGGTAGCGGTGCGCTGTTCCAGGCCAGCAACACGCACGCGGTACCGTTCTTCGCGATGTCGGGAAAGGAGGCCATCGACGGTGATACGTCCGCGGTATTTCGCTTGAGCCGATACGCATTCGTGAACAATGGAACCGACGCCCCGTTCGAGAGCTTCGTGGGACTGAGCTCCGCGAGCAAGGGGACGCTGACGATGGGCTCGATGTACGACCTGTTGGCCGATCTGGTGCCCTTTACGTCGGAGCGTTACACATCGCTTCTGGCGACACACCCGGGCAATCTCGACCGGACCGTCGGCAATTCCTTGAACAACTCGTTCAAGTACAAGTCTCCGGTCTTCGGCGGGTTCCAGTTCGGCGTGATGTACGGATTCGGCCAGGCGGGCTCGACGACCAACACGGGACGCGTCGTTGGTGCTGAGGTCGCTTACGCGGCCGGTCCGTGGCAATCGATTGCTGTTTGGGAATCGGTCAACGGTGTGCCGTACACCCCGGGACTGAAGCTTGGTGTGTCGACGCTGTACGGCATCGATTTTACGAAGACACCCACGGCTTCGGTATTTCAGAACCAGAACACCGGCACGGTCGGCGTGGCGTATGTCGACGACGGCTGGCGTCTCATGGGTAACTACAGCTACACACGCTTGTCTGCGGCCGGTGCTTCGGCCACGGCCCAATCGATTGACGTAGGCGCCTACAAATATGTGACGACCCGCACGCGAATCGGTGGCGGCTACTCGTACACGAAGCTCGACTCGTACAAGTGGAATCAATTCCACGCGCACATCGACTACGCGCTTTCCAAACGCACCAGTCTCTACGTCCTCGGCGTGCTTCAGCTCGCGGGATCGGGGCAGTTTGCCGTGCTTCGAAATCAACCACCTGCATCTGCTTCGCATCAAGCGGTGCTTGAGGCTGGTATTACGCACTTCTTTTGACCGGCTCAACGAAAGCGTTTTCGGGTTTGGTCTTCGTATCTGATGGAGAAAACAAAATGCAGTGGGATGTGATTGTTGTCGGCGGAGGCCCGTCCGGCTTGACGATGGCCGCGGAGTTGGCCGGCTCCGGCGTGAAGACACTTGTCCTTGAGCGACGCACCGAAGGCGTGCAGTCGCGTGCCGGCACGATCTTGCCCCGTGTTCTCGAGCTGTTCGATGCCCGGGGAATTGCCGATCGCCTGATCCGCAAAACGCGCGACATCGTGGACTATCCATTTCGGCCAACGCACATCTGGGCTGGGTTTCATCCTATCGAGTGGAAGTACCTCGAAACGCGCTTCGGTTTCACGCTGGGCTTGCCTCAGAACATGACAGAAGAGGTGCTGTGGGAGTGGGCCACGGAGTGCGGCGCGGTCGTGCAACGGGGTGCGGAAGTTCGAGACGTGATTGAACTGGGCGATGGCGTCGAGCTTGAGGTCGCGGACCCGGCGGGGCGCTTCTCGACGCTGCGCGCCCGATATGTCGTTGGGGCGGACGGCGGGCGCAGCGTCGTACGCTCGAAGCTGGGTCTGCCGTTCGACGGCCATTCCGGAACGTTCCGCGGCATCGTCGTGGATGCCGAGCTTGAGGCTCCGTGGCCCGGAGGACGTATTAACGTCGACAACGAGATGGGGTGGATTCGCGGCTACATATTTGGTGACGGCATCACGCGATTCAACATCGTGCATCGTGATCGAAGGCATGCCGAGAAGGGCGAGCCGGTCACCCTGGACGAGGTGTTGCAGTGTCTGCGCGACGTGCATGGCACCGACTACGGCATCAAGTCATTTCGCTGGGCTTCGCGCTTCGACGATCAGATGCGGGCGGTGCCGACGCTTAGACAGGGGCGCGTTTTCCTGGTGGGCGAGTCCGCCAGAATTCATTACCCGGCCAGCGGCGTCGGCATGAACTTCTGCTTGCAAGACGCCTTCAATCTCGGCTGGAAGTTGGCCAACGTCATCAACGGTGCGGCGGACGACGAAACGCTGGACACATACGACACCGAGCGTCTACCGGTCATGCGTCGGCTGCTCGATAGTGTCCAGGCGCAATGTGCGCTGCAGTTCAACTTCAGCGCCGAGGCGGTCGTCCTCAAACGGCGGATGCAGGAGCAGGTGATGCCGCTGCCCGATGTGCAACGGAAGTTGGTGCTGGAACTGTGCGGTCTCGAGACCCCCTATCCACGCGACCCGGACGCTCACCCATTGACCGGTCACCGTTGCCCCGATGTCGATCTGATGCTGCTGGACGGTCGCTCTGTAGCGATCACGGAAACGCTGCGCAAACGCGAGTTTGTGCTCATCGATCTGGAGGGTTTCGGGCGCCAGTTCGCGTCGCTCGACGTGGGCGGCCGGCCAGTGAGCGTGCTCCAGGCACGCGCCGCTCGCATTCCCGCGTCGCTGGACGGGATCAAGGGGCTGCTGGTGCGCCCGGATGGCTATGTGGCGTGGGCAAGCGAAACCCCGGCCGGTAATGACGAAATCGAACGTCAACTGAAAAAGTGGCTAAGGCGGTGAGCGCATGAACAAACGACGACTTCTGCTCAAAGGCGGATGGGTGCTGAGCATGGACCCGGCGATCGGTGATCTGCGCGTGGGTGACGTGCTGATAGAAGGGGATAGCATTCTTGCCGTCTCCCCGAAAATCGGCAATGTCGACGCCGAATGCATCGATGCGCAAGGCACGATCGTGCTGCCCGGGTTTGTCGACACCCATCGCCATACGTGGCAAAGCTGTGTGCGTCATCGCTACGCGGACATCGACCCGCAAATCTACTTTGCCGAAATGCTGGGCGAAAAGGGCGCTGCGTTCCGCCCGGAGGACGTACACGTCGCCACGATGCTCGGTGCCGTCGCTGCGCTCGAAGGCGGCATTACGACGATGCTGGATTGGTCTCATGTTCAGAACAGCCCGGAGCACGCGGACGCTGCGATCACGGGATTGCGCGACGCCAACATTCGCGGCGTGTTCGCACACGGCTGGCCGCTGGTGGATGGCGCCTCGTGGATGTTCGATAGCCAGCGGAGGCATCCGGACGATATTCGTCGCTTGCGAACACGATATTTCTCATCCGACGATCAACTGCTCACATTGGCAATGGCGGCGCGCGGGCCGGAGATGGCCCGACGCGAGGTCTGGCAGGACGATCTTCGCCTCGCCCGCGAACTCGGCATTCGATCGAGCATTCACATGGGAGCCTACGCGCGCAACGGCACTGTTAGAGCCATCGCGCAAATGCACGATGCCGGGGTGTTGGGCGACGACCTGACGTTTGTGCATTGCTGCTTCTCGGGCGCAGACGAGATTGCCATGATGGCTGACGCTGGTGTAAGCGCGTCGCTCGGTGTGCATTGCGAACTGAACGCGCAAGGTATCGGCGATATCCCATTCGACCGCTTGCTGGCGGTGGGCATACGGCCAAGCCTGAGTGGCGACACCGAGACCAAGTGTTCGGGCGACATGTTTACGCAGATGCGTCATGCGTTTGCATACTACCGCTCCTGGATGGGCGGAAACCATTCGCGAGTTCCTAACGCGCCCGCAACGCTTTCGATGCGAGATGTTTTGGAATTCGCCACGATAGCGGGCGCAAGGGCCAACGGACTTGATCACAAAGTGGGATCGCTCACACCGGGCAAGCAGGCCGACATAGTCATGATTCGCGGCGATGACCTCAATCTCACGCCTGTTTCCGACGCCATCGGGGCTGTCGTCCTTGCCGCACATCCGGGCAATGTGGATTCGGTATTCGTCGGCGGGCGTGCCATGAAACGGCGAGGTCAGATGATAGGCGTCGACCTTGATGTCCTGAGAGCGCGGGCGCGGGCTTCCCAACAATACATTCTCGAATTGAAATGAACGACGTCACACGGCGAGAACCGCTGGACCCCGAGCTGGCGGCCATCGTATCGGCCATGCGCGCGGCAAACGTGCCGCCTCCGTTTTCCGGGTCACCAGAGCAGGCTCGTGAGCGCATGCGTAAAAGCATCATGGCCGCGCGCGAACGCACGCAGTTGCCGGTAATCGGCGAAGTGGAAGACCTCACTGCCGAGTCGGAGGGCAACCGTGTTCCGGTGCGCGTCTACCGTCCTCGAAACGAGAGGGGCGGTTTGCCGACAGTAATTTTTTTTCATGGCGGTGGATTTGTCCTCGGTAGTGTCGAGCTGATGGACGACATTGCACGCAAGCTTTGCCGCGACATCAATGCGGTAGTTGTATCGGTCGATTATCGACTCGCGCCGGAACATCCTTTTCCGGCGGCCCATGAAGACGCCCTTATTGCAACGCGCTGGGCGGTCCGCAATGCCGCGATGCTAGGTGGCGACGCCTCCCGGGTCGCGGTGGCGGGGGAGAGCGCCGGTGCAAATCTGGCGACGTCGGCGGCCTTATCGTTGCGCGCGTGCGGCGTTCGTCTTGCCGCTCAACTTCTGATCGTGCCGGGGGTCGACATGGCCCGTGACGTTGCACCGATAGCGGCGAAGGGAGTCGACTTTCCGATGCTGTCGCCCTCGGATTTGCAGGACATCTCACGGCTCTATATGGGCGCTTTGGCCGATCGTGCGACGCAGTTCCCCCCTTCGCCGTTGCGCGCGGTCGATCTGCATGGCATGCCTGCGACGTTGATCGCCGTTGCGGGGCATGACCCGCTTCAAGACGAAGGCATTGCCTACGCGCAGCGTCTCAAGGCCTCCAATGTGCCGGTGCAACTGCTGCGTTTCGAGGACATGTTCCATCCGTTCTTCGGCTTCTTCGCGGCATCGCATGCGGCGAACCGTGCCAACGACACCATTTGTCACACGTTTTCGCTGTGGCTTGAACAGCATGCGTTACGCCGCGATCAGTGAGCGGCAGCGCAAAACGCAAATTCTCTGGAGATAAGCAATGCGTTATGTATCGTTCGTGAAAAACGGAAAGGCTGCGCTGGGCGTGCGCGATGGAGAGGCCATTCGCGTGCTGGGCAGCGAATCGCTGGAGTCGTTGCTGGCACGCGGCGTCGACCTCGTCGCCTATGGCCGCGAGCAAGCGAACCAGGAAAGGGTCGACGCTGAAAATGTCGTATTCCTGCCGCCGCTTGCTCGACCGCCCAAGATTATTTGCATCGGGCTCAACTACGCGGATCACACGAAGGAAAGTCAGTATGAGCAGCCGGACTATCCGACGATCTTTCTTCGCGTAGCGACGAGTCTTGTCGGGCATGAGCAGCCATTGGTAAGGCCAGCGGTACCGGACAGTCGGGGCCTTGACTTCGAAGGCGAAATCGCCGCCGTGCTCGGCAAGGGTGGTCGGCATATCGCCAGGGAGGACGCGCTGGCGTGCGTGGCGGGCTATGCAATTTTCAACGATGGGTCTGTTCGGGAGTACCAGTTCAAGTCGCCGCAGTGGACCGTCGGTAAGAATTTCGACGGCACCGGTCCGTTCGGCCCGGACCTTGTGACGGCTGACGAACTGCCGCCGGGCGCGAAGGGATTGCGTCTTGAAACACGCCTGAACGGCGAAGTGGTCCAATCCGCCAGTACTGACGACATGATTTTCGACGTCGCGGAACTCATCAGCATTTTGAGCGAAGGCATCACCCTGGAGCCGGGCGATGTCATCGTGACCGGAACGCCGTCGGGTATCGGTTGGGCACGCACGCCCAAGCTTTTCATGAAGCATGGCGATGTTTGTGAAGTCAGTGTGGAAGGGATCGGCACGCTTCGAAACACCGTTATCGACGAGGCGACCCTTTAAGTCGTATGAGGGGGCATCGGCGGCGGATCGATTGCCGCCGATCGCTTGCGAGGAGAGTGAGACATGACCAGAGCTTCAACGACGTTTCCGCGAGCCGCGGTGCATTCGATCGATCATTTTGCCCTCAACGTACCGTCGCTTGACGACGCGCATCGCTTCTTCGATGCCTTCGGTCTGACGGTAAGCCGTACCGGATCTCAGGGCGGCGAGCTCGAGATCAGGGCAACTGACGGGCATCGATGGGCGAGGGTACTGGCCGGCGACGGAAAATCGATGGCGTATCTCAGCTTTAACTGTTATCCGGACGATCTGGCGTCGCTTCGCCAACAGACAATCTCGGCCGGCGCCACCGACGTCGCGTCGGTGCAAGGAAATGCGGACGCCGGTTTCTGGTTTCGCGATCCCGACGGGAATCTTGTTCAAGTGCAAGTCGGGCCGAAGACCAGTCCTGACAGTAAGATTGTACGAACGGAGCGTGGTGTTCCTGCGGACATTCGCGGCGCACTCACCCGGAATGAGGTGGCACGCGTGAGACCGCGGCGACTGTCACACGTGCTATTGTTCACGCCCGATGTCCTACAGGCAGTCGCCTTCTACGAGCGAGCGCTGGGACTTCGCTTGTCGGACAAGTCTTTGGATCTCATTGCGTTCACGCATGCGCCGCACGGGTGCGATCATCATTTGGTGGCTTTCGCCAAAAGCAGTGCGCGCGGCTGGCATCACTCGTCGTGGGATGTCGATAGTGTCGATCTCGTCGGCGAGGGGGCGGCCCAGATGGCCGCCGCCGGATATGCGAAGGGGTGGGGGACAGGAAGACACGTGCTGGGATCGAACTATTTCCACTATGTAGAGGATCCGTGGGGTTCGTTCTGCGAGTACTCGGCCGACATCGATTTTGTGTCAGCCGGGCGAGACTGGCCCGCCGGAGATTTCGCCCCTGAGAACTCGTTGTACCTTTGGGGGCCGGCCGTGCCAGAGAATTTCACTCAAAACTCCGAAGCGTAGAGTTGACACCTCGGGGCATCGTGCCCCCCTCCGATCACTTCCTGCGAGATGTCTTGCCAGGCTTCTCGCGCGCCGTGGGCTCCGGTAATTCGTCCTCGATGATGTCGAGCACGTTGTAAATATCCGTCAGCGTTTTCTTCAGGGCTTCGATCGCCGATCGGGAGAGCTGACTGGTGGCTACATCTTCATAGTGCTTCGCAATCGGCATCAGTGATTCCAGCAGCGTCGCCCCTTCATTCGTCAGGTGGATCGCCACCGTGCGCGCATTGCCTTCCAACCGGCTACGCGACACGAGATTCATCTTCTCCATCGTGCCGATCAGGCGCGAGAGCGTGGAGAGTTCCACGGTCGTCATCACGCACAAATCTCCGAGACGTTGCCCCGGCACCTCCGACAGCGCTGCCATGACTCGGTACATGGGAAGGGTAACGCCATACGGCTCGATGCGACGTGAGAACAGTTCCCCCATCCGTACACCGACCCGGTTCAGCAGGTAAGGGAACGAGTTGGTCAGCTTGTGCATGTTCGACGGCTCATCTTTTTGATTGACGAATTCTATCAGCGCAACAATTTCGTTTGCATTATTTGTTGTTGCAACATTTGCAAATGAAAGTATAGTCACCCCAAGAGAGCGCGTACGACGCTCGCCTGCCGCCTGAAATCGCTCGGGCCAGAATGGAGACACGAGATGGCAATGTCCGCATTACCTGATCCCACCGATCCCACCGATCCCACTGTTGCCGCGGCCTTTCGGGCGACGCTGCGCCGCATGGCCTCCACCGTGACCATCGTCACCGCCAGCGATGGCGAGCGCAGGCATGGCATGACCATGACCGCCGTCACGTCGCTTTCGCTCGATCCTCCCTCGCTGCTGATCTGCGTGAATCGCTCGACACTGCTGCACGAGATCCTGATGGGCGCGCGGCACTTCTGCGTCAACGTGCTGCGGCACGATCAGGCCGACGTGTCGACCGCCTTCAGCGGCGCCGCGTCGCCGGAAACGCGATTCTTCGTCGGACGTTGGGGAACGCATCCGCTTGGCGTCGACTACCTCGACACGGCGCAATCCAACGTCTTTTGCCGCAGATCCGCGGCATTGCCCTACGGCACTCACACGATTTTCATCGGCGCTGTCGAGGACGTTCGCGCAGGCGAGCTTCGTGACGTCTCGTCGGCTCGCGACGATGGCAGCCATCGCGAACAGGGCGACGATCGACCGCTGCTGTATTGCAATGCGGCGTACTGCTGACCGTCGCGCCATTCACGAACGCAACGTGTTCGTCGGCACACGCACTCCCGGCGGGCGCGCTTCATCCAACAGGTAAAGAGGAGGTCAATCATCATGGTGGAAGCACAAGACATCGAGGTGGCATGCGTCGCCGGGGCAGTCGACGATTCGAATGCAGGAACGGCGGCAATGCGGGCGAACCTTTATGCCCTGGGGGGCGAAATTCGCGCGCGCGCCGCGCAAGTCGAGACCGAGCGCCGCGTGCCGATGTCGTCGATCGAGGCGCTTCGGGGCATCGGCTATTTCGATATCGTCAAACCGAAGGCGTTCGGCGGCAGCGAGCAGGATTTCGCCACGTTGGTCGATCTCAATATCGATCTGGCGAAGTGGTGTGCATCGACGGCGTGGGTGGCCGGCTTGCTGGCCGCGCACCAATGGCTGGTCGGATCCTTCCCGGAGCAGGCGCAACGTGACGTCTGGGGGCAGACCCCGGATGCGCTCGTGTGCGGCTCCTACGCGCCGGCATGCCATGCCGAAGCCGTCGATGGCGGCTATCGCCTCAGTGGGCGATGGAGTTTCGCGAGCGGTTGCGATTGCGCCCAGTGGTCGCTGTGCGCCGCGATCCTGCCGCCCCAGGGCACGCGCGAAATGCCGGCGCCGGCCTTCCTGCTCGTGCCCGAGTCCGACTATGTCATCGACGATACCTGGCATGTCGTCGGCCTCGCGGGCACAGGCAGCAAGACATTGGTACTGGATAACGTTTTCGTACCGGCGCATCGTGTGCTGTTCTTCTCCGAGACCACTTCGGGGCTGACGCCGGGCGCGAAACTGTACCCGCACAAGCGCGATTACGCGCTGCCGATGCTCTCGATGATCCCGTCGTGTCTCGCCTCGGTATCGGTGGGGGCCGCCCTGGGCGCCCTGGAAGACTATCTGGAGCGCACCAGCCGACGCGTGACGCGCGGTGCGGTGGCGGGTGGGCATAACCGCATGGCCGAGTTCGCGACGATTCAGCTGCGGGTGGCTGAAGCCTCCGCCAGCGCCGATGCCGCAAGGATGATCCTCTTGTCCGACCTGCGAGAACGCCAGAACACCGTGCGCAGCGGCGAGAGCATATCGGTGGAGGAGCGCATCCACAGTCGACGCGGGCAAGCCTTCGCGGTGTCGCTGGCGATTCGTGCCACCGAGGCACTCAACGCGTCGACGGGCGGTCAGGGACTCGACCTGTCGCACCCGGTGCAACGTGCGTGGCGCGACGCCAACGCGGTCGGCCGGCACATCAGCATGAACTGGGACACCGTGGGCACGATGTACGGACAAATGGCGCTTGGGCTCGATCCCAAGGGGCAGTACTGATTACCGAAGGAGCACGACATGACATTCAAGGCAACGCGCAAGATCGCACTCGAAGAACATTTCGCGATAGAGGAGACCGTGCAGGATTCGGCGGGCTTCGTGCCGCAATCCTACTGGCCCGAACTCAAGCATCGTCTGCTCGACATCCAGCAGCGACGCATCGACGAGATGGATCGAAATGCCATCGACCTGATGATCCTCTCCCTGAACGCACCGACGGTTCAGGCCATCCCGAACGCGAAGGCGGCATACGAACTGACGCGTCGGGCGAACGATTTCCTGGCGGAGCAAGTGGCGCGGCGACCGGATCGCTTTCGCGGCTTTGCCGCGCTCCCGATGCAAGACCCCGACCTGGCAGCGCGTGAGTTGGAGCGTTGCGTCAATGAACTCGGATTCGTCGGCGCGCTGGTGAACGGGTTCACTCAGGTCGAAGGGGGCAACGGCGTGCTCTATTACGACCTGCCTCAGTTTCGCCCGTTCTGGGGCACCGTGCAGGCGCTCGACGTGCCGTTCTATCTGCACCCACGAAATCCGCTGCCTTCGCAGGCACCGATCTACGACGGGCACCCCTGGTTGCTCGGTCCGACCTGGGCGTTCGGTCAGGAAACGGCCGTGCACGCGCTGCGTCTGATGGGGTCGGGGCTATTCGACGAGTACCCCGACCTGAAGATCATCCTGGGGCATCTGGGCGAGGGACTCCCGTACAGCATGTGGCGTGTCGACAATCGCAACGCGTGGGTGACCACGCCGCCGAACTATCCGGCGAAAAAGCGCATCGCGGAATATTTTCACGCTAACTTCTGGCTCACCACGTCGGGCAACTTCCGCACGCAGACGCTCGTCGACGCGATGCTGGAAATCGGTTCCGACCGCATTCTGTTCTCTGCCGACTGGCCGTTCGAGAACATCGACCATGCGGCAAACTGGCTCGAAGCCGCATCGATCAGCGACAACGACCGGATAAAGATCGGCCGCGGCAATGCCGCGAAGTTGTTCAGGCTCGATAACTGAATCCGTGAAATGCCGGCACGCTGCCACGGCGCCGCCGGCGTCGTGCGGCGGGCCATCGCGACGGGGCAAATCCAATCATAAGCCGCCGCGCACATCCACGATGGAGTGAGACACATGCACGCACGATTCATCGATGTACACGCCGAGCTGTCCGACGCACCTGTCGGGCGCACTCACGTCAGGCTAGGAATACTCCTTGCGCTTCTGACGCTCTTCGACGGCTATGACACATTCAATCCCGCCTACGTCATTCATTATGTGCAAGGCCCCTGGAACCTGTCGCTCGAACAGGTGGGCATGCTGATTTCGAGTGGACTGGTCGGCTTTCTGATCGGGGCAGCCGTGCACGGTGCGATTGCCGACCGGATCGGCAGGCGCACCACGCTGATCGCCGGATTGTGGATCACAACGATCTTTTCCATACTCACCGCGGCGGCCGCCGATTCATTCGCATCGTTCTGCACGCTGCGTGTGCTGACCGGCCTGGGGCTGGGCGTGCTGCTGCCGCTGTCGACGACCTACATCAACGAGCTGGCGCCGATACGCGTGGCCAACAAGTTTGCGCTCTGGGGCGTGGCGCTGGGCTGGGCCGCGGGCGGCGCGGCTGCCGGGCTTGTCGGTGTATTCGTCACGCCGCATACCGGATGGCAGGGGCTTTACTGGATCGGATCGTGCTCGCTGTTCCTGCTGCCATTCCTGCATCGCTACCTGCCCGAATCGCCCAAATTCGCGCTGTTGCGCGGCCGTCACGACGAGGTCAAGGCGATTCTGACGAAACTGCGCCCCGAGCGCGCCGACGTGTACCGCGATCGGCAGATCCTGCCGCCCCCGCCCGTGCCGACGACCTCCGTGCTTGCGCTGCTGACAAGACCCTATCGGCAACTGTCCATTGCGATCTGGGCGACGAGCTTCCTCAGCCTGTTCTGCATCTTCGGACTCTCGGGCTGGATTCCCACGCTCATGCAGGCGCGCGGCGAGAGCTTCGGCGCGAGCTTTGGCTTCGGTGCCTTGATGCAAATCATGTCGTTCATCGGCGGGCTGGTTTGCGGCCATCTGGTCGATCTGACGGGGCGCGCACGCGGGTGGCTTTGCGCCTGGTCGCTCGGTGGCGCCATCGCGGTCCTCTCGCTGGTATTCTTCCACCAGCATTGGATCAATCTGGTCTGCAGCGCGATGGCCGGCTTTTGCATCATCGGCGGCCAGTTCGTGCTCAATAATTTCACGGCGGCATCGTACGAGACCGAGATGCGCGCCACGGCCGTGGGCATGGAGCTGGCGGTCGGCCGTCTTGGCGCCATTCTCGGGCCGTTCATTGGCGGCACGCTCCAGCAGGTATTCGGCGGGCACGAGATCATGCTCGTGGCCATCGCGTTGGCAGCGACCGGCGCGGCGGTGTGCGTGTTGTTCGCCCGTCGCACGACATCCGGACAGTCGGGGGTCTATGCGGGCAGGACAGACGATCCCACGACGGTAGCTACCGGCGTAACTCCGGGAGGATGACCATGACGTATCAAGCCGGACCAGGTGGTTTTTCGACGATCTCGCCATTCACCTACGAGGCATTGCCGACACGGGTGCTATTCGGCTCGGGCACCCGCGCCCAGGTTGCCGCCGAAGCCGCGCGCCTCGATCTGTCGCGCGTGCTGGTTCTGCATGGACCGCCGCATGCTGGCGTCGCGCGGCAATGCGAGTCCGAGCTTGGCGCGCGGTATGCCGGCACGTTCGACGGCGCCCGGATGCACACGCCAGTCGAAGTGACGGAGATCGCGCTCGAACAGGTGGCGAAGCAGAGGATCGACGGCATACTTGCGATCGGTGGTGGCTCCACGACGGGGCTCGCCAAGGCAATCGCGTTGCGCACGGATTTGCCGCAGATCGTGCTACCCACGACCTACGCGGGCTCCGAGATGACGCCGATCCTTGGTGAGACCCGCGACGGCCTGAAGACGACGCTGCGCAGCCTGAAAGTGCTGCCCGAGACCGTGATCTACGACATCGACCTGACGATGGACTTGCCGGCAGCGCTCTCCGGTGTGAGCGGCATGAACGCCATGGCGCATGCGGTCGAGGCGCTCTACGCGCGCGATGCGAATCCGATCGTCCAGGCGCTGGCGTTGCAAAGCGTGCGGGCGCTCGCCAGAGCGCTGCCCGTCATCAGCGAGCAGCCGTTGCATCGGGAAGCACGCGGCGATGCCCTCTATGGTGCGTGGCTCGCGGGCATCTGTCTGGGGACTGTCGGCATGGCGCTGCATCACAAGCTCTGTCACACGCTCGGAGGCACGTTCGGCCTGCCGCACGCCGAAACCCACGCGGTGATCCTGCCGCATGCGCTGGCGTACAACGCGCCGGCGATACCCGAGGTCATGCGGCAGCTATGCGAGGCCTTGGACGTGACGCATGACGCACCGGCTGCGTTGCACGCGATCAACCGGAAAATCGGGGCGCCGGCGGGATTGTCGGCGCTCGGCATGGCCTCCGACGGCATCTCGAGGGCGGTCGAACTCGCGCTCGCCAATCCCTATTGGAATCCACGCGCACTGGCGCGCGATGAACTCATGCAGCTTATTACCGATGCCTGGCGAGGCGATGCTCCGCGAAGCTACCCTGGTACCGATTGAAGGAGATGACGATGGCGAATCCGAATCACACACGCTTCCCGCTGTTCAGCGAAGCCCGATCCGCCGAGACGGTAAACGCCCGTATCGGGGCCGATGTCGATGCCCGAACGCGCGAGATTGCCGAGGCCGTGGTTCGGCATCTGCATGCGGCCGTCAAGGAAATCGAGCCGACGCATGAGGAATGGCTCGCCGCAATCCGGTTTCTGACCGAGACGGGGCAAATGTGCACCGACTGGCGGCAGGAATTCATCCTGCTCTCCGACATTCTCGGCGTCTCGATGCTGGTCGATGCGATCAATCACAGGCGCCCCGGCCGAGCCACGGAGAACACGATTCTCGGCCCGTTCTTCGTCGACGGCGTGCCGGCATTGGCCAACGGCGCGGATATCTGTCTCGATGGCAAGGGGGAGCCGCTCGTTGTCATGGCCCGCGTCGTCGACATCGACGGCACGCCGATCGGGGGGGCCACGGTCGATGTCTGGCAGACCAATGACGATGGCTTCTACGATGTCCAGCAAAAAGGCATACAGCCCGAGGGGAATCTGCGCGGCAAGTTCATCAGCGGCGCAGACGGCCACTTCTGGTTCCGCACGGTCAAGCCGCGTTTTTATCCGATTCCGGACGACGGTCCCGTCGGCAAGTTGCTGGCCACGCTGGGACGTCACCCGAACCGCGCCGCGCATATCCACTTCATCGTTCAGGCGCCGGGCTACGACGACGTCATCACGCACCTCTTCTCGCCCGATTGCCAGTATCTGGATCAGGACACCGTCTTCGGCGTGAAGGAAAGTCTCGTCGCAAACTTCGAACGCATCGACGACGAAGCGGCCGCCAAGGCATTCGGCGTCGCCAATCCGTTCTGGCGGGTCGATCAGGATTTCGTGATGGCGGCCAGGCCGTAACGCCGGATACGGGACACGCCCGATGCGTTAGCACCGACTCGGAAGCGTCCGCCAGCGCGAACGTGAATGCCACGGCCGCTTCTCAGGCGAAGTTCGCCTCGAACTGTTCGAGCGTCTGTGGCCGACCAAACAGGTAGCCCTGGAATTGCGCGCAGCCCATCTCGATGAGCATGGTCTTCTGGGACTCGTCCTCAACCCCTTCGGCCAGCGCCGTCATCCGCATCACGCGGGCTATCTCCAGGATCTTTGCCAGGAGCTGCCTTCCCGACTCGCTCCTGGTGGCATCGTGGACGAAATGCTTGTCGATCTTGATCTTGGCGAGTGTGAGCGAGCGCAAGACCGACAGGGACGAGAAGCCGGTTCCGAAATCATCCAGGGCCCATTCGACCCCGAGGTAGCGAATGTTCTCCATGGTCGACCGAACCGCGCCAAGGTCGCTTGCCAGTGCGGATTCCGTCAGTTCCAGCATCAGACGTCGCGGGCGGGCGCCTGTCTGCGCCAGGATATCGGCAACCACGGTGCTGAAATCTCCGCTGGAAAGCTGAATGGAGCTGACATTCACCGAGAGCCTGACTTGGGACAATTGCGGATCACTTTCCCACTTCTTGAGCTGTCGGCACGATTCCGCCAGCACCCAGTTTCCCAGCTCGCCGATGAGTCCGCTTTCCTCTGCCAGGGGAATGAACTTCTCGGGCGTCAGCAGGCCCCGTTCGGGGTGTTGCCAGCGCACCAGCGCCTCTGCGCCAAATATCCGTCCTTGTGCATCCACCTGGGGTTGGTAATGGACCCGGAGCTGGTTTCTGGAAATTGCGATCCCCAGGTCCCGGACCAGAGGAATCCTGGAGATCAGATCCTTGCGGTAGATGTCCAGGATGATCCCGAGCAGCACAATGGAAGTCACCACGTTTATGGCGCCCCCAATCTCCCGGACGGAGGGCGGCGGGCTCAATGCTGCATCGACCCCGCTGGGGCCCGTGAACGCGAACCATCCGAATGCCATCAGGCACAGCACCGGGAAGCCGTTGCCCATGTAGCGGCGGCCCGCCTCGAACACGAACGAGGACCCGACGGCCAGTGGCAGGAAGAAAAGGTGCACTGTCCTTGGGACATCCGCGGTCGGAGAGTCGATCAGCGCGATCAGTGCCACGATCATGAACAGCCCGTGGGCGATCACCGGCGCAGGCCGGAGATTTGTCCGCCTGACCATTTGCAAGCAAGCGATGCCTATGGCTGACAAGCTGGCAAACAACATGGCGAGATCGAATCTCCCCATGAAGGCGTAATAGATGCACCAGGCGCAACCCAGCAAGAAGCAGTTGAAGCCGCTGACCAGAACGATCCGGAAGACCTTCGCCGCCTTGTCACTCCCAGGAAACTTGCGTATCAGCCACCCATCCCGCCTTGGCGGAGTCGCTTTGTCATATTTCATTTTCCCGGTATCCACGACGATACAGACAGAGTCAGAATGCCCGTCCGGGCATCCAGTAGTTGTTCATCCACGCTCGCGCTTCCAACACTGATCCAGGCCGCGATCCGGTTCCATCAAGGTCAACAACGGTAGCGACATTTTTTCGAGGTCCATGGATCGCCGGGGCACGTCGCTAGCCTGTGCGCAGAGCAAAGTCGATCTGGCGAACGTACCATAACGCGGTGCTTCCTCGCGCCCCAATGCGCGCAGGGCCTCGCAAGCCGCGGCGTTGGCCCGCGTGCAAAGTTCCGTCTTCAGTCACCGTACCTCCACGCGCTGACCCCGTTGCGCCCGCCGCGCGACGTCACACATTCACATCGCAAATACATCGATACATATTATCGATTTTAAAAATAAATTCGCGAGACATATCGTTGGCATACCGGCGTCAGGGTGCGCGTCGACGCGTCGGCGCCGGTAAAGCGCCGGTAAAGCGCCGACACCCTCGTCGGCGTCACGAGGAGATGGATGAGACATGACGCAAAACAATATAGCTTCGTCGCCACTGGGCGCGATCGATGCCGACGAGAGAAAAATCATATTCGCCGCCTCTCTGGGGGCGGTGTTCGAGTGGTACGACTTCTTTCTGTACGGCGCACTTGCCGCCATCATTGCGGCGCAGTACTTCAGTAGCCTGAATCACACGGCGGCATTCGTATTTGCGTTGCTCACCTTCGCGGCGGGCTTCATCGTGCGGCCGATCGGGGCGCTGATCTTTGGGCGGCTGGGCGATCTCGTGGGACGCAAGCACACATTCCTGCTCACGATCCTGATCATGGGGGTCTCCACGCTGCTGGTCGGCGTGCTCCCCGGGTATCAGACGTTGGGCGTGGCGGCGCCTGTCATTCTGGTACTGCTGCGCATGCTGCAGGGCCTGGCACTCGGCGGCGAGTACGGCGCCGCGGCGACTTACGTGGCGGAGCATGCGCCCAATGACAAGCGCGGCGGTTGGACCGCGTGGATTCAGACGACCTCGACAATCGGGTTGCTGTTGTCGCTCGTGGTCATCATCGCCGTGCGGGCGCTGTGCGGCAAGTCGTTTGACGTATGGGGCTGGCGTATTCCGTTCCTGTTCTCCGGCGTGCTGTTGGCCATATCCGTTTACGTGCGCGTTTCGATGCGCGAGTCGCCTGCGTTCCAGAAGATCAAGGCAGAGGGACGCACGTCCCGCGCGCCGCTGACCGAAGCCTTCGGGCAGTGGAGGAACCTCAAGCTGGTACTGCAGGCCCTGTTTGGCCTTCTCGCCGGACAAGCCGTGGTTTGGTTCACCGCGCTGTTCTATTCGATGTTCTTTCTCACGCAGACGCTCAAGCTCGACACCGGCACGACCCATCTGCTGGTGGGCATCGCGCTGGTGATCAGCTCGCCGCTTTACATCTTCTTCGGCCGATTGTCGGACCGCATCGGCCGCAAGCCGGTCATTCTCTGTGGGCTTTTCCTCGCGGCCGCGACGCTATTTCCGATTTTCCACGGGCTTACGCACTTCGCTAACCCCGCACTGGCTCGTGCGCAGCAGACGTCGCCCGTCGTGATCGTAAGCGACCCGGCCGACTGTTCGTTCCAGTTCAACCCGACGGGCACCGCGACCTTCGACAACGCGTGCGACGTGGCAAGGCGGGTGCTGGCGACCCACGCCGCGAGCTACGCGACGATCCCGGCACCTGCCGGATCGAAGACCCTCATCAGAGTCGGGACCACCGAGATCCCGGCGCCGTCGTGGCACGGGCTGCCGCCGGCGCAGGCTAAAGCGACCGAACAGGCGTTCCGCGTGGCGACCGGAAAGGCGCTGTCGATCGCGGGCTATCCGGCGATCGCCGACCCCGAAGACGTCAACCAGCCCATGATCCTGATCCTGCTGATCGTGCTGATGGCTTATGGCGCCATGACGCTGGGGCCGATTGCCGCGATCCTGGTCGAAATGTTCCCGACACGCATTCGCTACTCGGCGATGTCGCTGCCCTATCACATCGGCAACGGCTACTTTGGCGGCCTCTTGCCCACGGTTTGCTTTGCGCTGGTCGCGCAACGCGGCGATATCTACTTCGGCCTGTGGTACCCCGTGGTCGTGGCCGGCGTATCCGGCGTCATTGGACTGCTGTTCATCAAGGAACCGACTCGCGACCAGATGTACGGAAATGATTAATTATTGATTTCATGAATAATGAAATGATAACAATCCATTTCATAAATAAATAAGCGCCGTTTAAATTGCCTGGGTGGCGGGTTCACGGTGAATTCGCAACACTCAATTCAAGAGGAGGCCATGAAATGGCAGACGTGGAGCAGCTGAAGAAGGTAATCAAGGTCGTGATGTTTGATCAGTACGGCACGGTCGTGGATATGCAGGGTGGTCTGACGCAGGTTGCGACGCCGTTCCTGCGCGACAAGGGCTGGAACGGCAACCCGAGTTCGTTCGTGACCTGGTGGCGCCGCACGCACTTCGAGAACTCGATGATCGACGCGCTGCTGCACAAGTCACACACGCCGTATCGGGAGATCGGTCATCGTGCGGTGTCGTACACGCTCGAGCGGGCGGGGATTTCGTTCACGCGTGAAGAAGTCGAGTACCTGGTGTCCTGCATCGAGCGGTTAAGGCCGTTCCCGGACGTGCCCGAAGCGCTGGCGCGCCTGCAAACGAAGTACAAGATCGTCGTTCTTTCCAACGGCGACCGCGACATGCTGGAGACTGCGAAACAGTACCACCAGATCCCGTTCGACAACGTGATCTCGGTGGCAGAGGCCAATTCGTTCAAGCCGCATGTGGCGACGTACACGAAAGCCGCGGAGATCATGGGCGTTCGCATGGATGAGGTGCTTTTCGTCGCCAACCATGCGTTCGACTGCCTGGGTGCGAAGTCGGCTGGCATGCGCAGCGCATTCATCGATCGCCGCAAGCGCCCGTTCGGCGGTACGCCGCATCAACCCGACATCTGGGTTGACGACATGAAGTCGCTCGCCGACGTGATGGTATGACGCCCGACGGCGTAATGAGGTGCTGGTAGTCGTCGGCTTGTGGTTGATCGGTGGCTGTCAGACGTTCGTTGTCTGGCATCCACCCGGTGCGGCAACTTGCACGGGGGCATGGCGTCTATGCGCCATGCCTTTTTGCAGGATGTGACGCACGTTGCGACTGCCCGTGGGAGGGCTCGAAGATCGTCTGGCGCGGGGACTGATGCGCGGCCAGCGCGGCGCTAAATGGCGTCAGCCCTGTCCGCGACCGGGCGATTGACCATATGGCCGTCGATCATCGTGCCACGTGCGATTTGCAGTTGTGTCGAATGCCGGCGAGGCGTACCAACTCCGCAGCGGGCTGGTGCGCCAAGGGACCCCACGGGACCCCAAGGCACCTCAAAGCCTCCCGACGTACTGCAAAGCGCCTTAAAGCACCTTCCAGGTCGATGTCGCGCTGGCCAGCAGCTTGCCGTCGGCACCGCGCAGTTCTGACTGAAGGAAGCATATCTGGCGTCCCTTGCTGGTGAAGCGGCTCGTGGCGATCACCTGACCTTCGCGGATCGCCCGGGTGAACTGAATGTTCATTGCAAGCGTGGCGCCCGCGCCGACCTCGTGTCTCAGCAGATGCCCCATGGAGATATCGAGCAACGTGGCGCTTACGCCGCCGTGCAGGGAGCCCTGCGGATTGAACATGAAGTCCCGCACTGTCATGCTGACGGCGCATGCCTGATCAGCGTAAGTGACGCTCATTCCGTACAGCTTCAACAGGAAAAACGTGTCGAAATCCTGTCGATAGCTGTGCAGCGCGGCCTCAAAGGCGCTTCGCGCCTGGGCTTCGTCGATTCGCTTGTCCATGCCTAGTCCTGTGCGGCGTGTGTCGCGAGGTCGCGCACCGTGCCGCTCGCGCTCAGCGAATCGATGGCGTCCTCCGACAGTCCGAGCACCGAGCGAAGAATCTCGCGCGTGTGTTGACCCAGCAGGGGCGGCGCCAGGGATGGGCGAAGCGCTTCGCCATCGAGCCGTACCGGTGTCGTGATGTTCTTCACCTCGCCCGCCACGGGATGCTGCATGGAGACGATCATGCCGCGCTGCGTCAGCTGTGGCGCTTCGCACACTTCGCCCACCGTGCGGATCAGACCGCATGGCACGCCTGCCGCGCCCAGCGTGTCTACCCAATGGCGTCGCGTGTTGCGCCGCAGAATGTCGGTCACCAACGGCTTGAGGGCCTGACGATGCTGCACGCGCAACGGTGCCGTGACGAAGCGTTCGTCGTCGAACAGCGCCTTTGCTCCGGTGACATCGCAGAACAGACGCCAGAACTTGTCGTTGGCGACCCCGAGATTGAGCCAGCCGTCCGAGGCTTCGAAGGTCTCGTAGGGACTGATGGTCGGATGTTCGTTCCCCCGGCGGCTCGGGGATTGCCCCGTCGCGAAGTAGATGCCGGCGTTGAACGTCAGCAGCGAGGCGAGGGCATCGAGCATGGAGACTTCCACGTGGCGCGCCACGCCGGTCTGCGTGCGCTCGTAAAGCGCGGAAAGAATACCCTGAGCGGCGAACAGTCCGGCGATCATGTCAGCAATGGAGGTGCCGACCTTGGTGGGTTGGCCGTCCGGCTCGCCGGTGATGTCCATCACCCCTGCCTCGCCCTGAACGATCAGGTCATAGCCGGGGCGCTGGGCGTCCGGCCCCTGGGATCCGAAGCCGGAAATCGAGCAGTAGATGAGCTGCGGGTTGTGTTGGCGCAGCGTCTGCGGGTCGAGGCCAAGCCGTTGCATCGTGCCGGGCCGGAAGTTCTCGATCACGACATCGGCGCTTTTCACCAGACTGAGCAGCAGCGCGCGACCGGCCTCGTGCTTCAGGTCGATGGCGCAACTGCGTTTATTGCGGTTGACGCAGAGGAAGTACGCACTCTCGCCTCCGACGAACGGCGGCCCGAACGCGCGGCTGTCGTCACCACGCGTCGGCTCCTCGATCTTGATGACTTCGGCGCCAAGGTCGCCCAGGTGCATGGTCGCGAACGGGCCCGACACCACGCGCGTCAGATCGAGGACGCGAATGCCATCGAGCGGACGCGCCGGCGCATGTCCTGCGCTGTCGTCATCCGCACGAGAGGCTTGAGAGGCACGAGCGGCATGAGCGGCGATCGGGTCGGCAAGGCGTTGATCCATGGTTCGTCTCCATTTTTCGCGAATCTCACGGCAGTCTAGCGAGGCCCAAATTATTTGATAAATGGATTTTTGGTATGAAAACATTCATGTAGGATATCGAGCGCGGCCCTCTAGGGAAAAGGATTCGAAATGAATTTGCGCTCTGTCGATTTGAACCTGCTCGTCATCTTCGATGCGCTCATGCGTGAGCGGCACGTCACGCGTGCGGCGTTGCGCATTCCGATGAGTCAGCCTGCCATGAGCAATGCGCTGGCGCGGCTGCGGCATGTATTCCGGGACGAGCTGTTCATCCGCTCCGGCGGCACGATGGAACCTACGCCGCGTGCCATCGAGCTGGGAGATTCGGTCCGACAGATTCTTCGTCAGACGGAACGGCTGATGTCGAGCGACGTGAACTTCGAACCGGCGACGGCGCAGCGCGAGTTCACGGCGCGCATGTCGGATCTGGTGGGCTGTCTGGTGTTGCCGCAGATACTCTCGGCCATCGCCGAATCGGCGCCGGGCATCACGCTCGACATCCTGCACATGTCGCCGGAGCGCACGATCAAGGCCTTGGAAAGCGACGAACTGGACTTCGGCCTGAGCATGCAGCTTCAGCACGCCTCCACGATTCGCCGGCAGCCGCTGTTCATGGACCGGATGGTGTGCGTGATGCGCGCGGATCATCCGCTGGCCGGCGGCAAGCTCACGATGAAGCGCTTTCTCGATGCCGAGCATCTGCGCGTGGCGATGAGTCCCACCGACATTCGCTTCGTTGACAACGTACTCGCCGATCAGGGGTTCGCACGCAAGGTCGTCGCGAAAGTCCCGCACTGGCTTCTCATTCCGCCGATCCTCCAGGAAAGCCATCTGATCGCGGTCATCTCCGGTAAGCTGGCGGCGCGCTTTTCGTCGGAGTCGATTGCCGTGCGGCCGCTGCCGTTTCCGTCGGAACCCTTTTCGTGGGACATCTACTGGCATCGACGTAACGACAACAGCACCTCGCACAAATGGATGCGCGAACTGGTCGTCGAGGTCTGTTCCGCCATCTGATCGCGCGACAGCGCCGCTACGCATCAGGGGCGATCATGCGCAAGGCGAGCGATTGAAACTGTTGCGTTGTCCGTGGGGGGCTGAGTGGGTAAGCTCTGACGCCGACCGGCTCGTGCCGGGCAGGCCGTCAGTCCAGCAGGCGACGAAAGGCCTGGCGTGTCGCGTCGTGCAGTTCGAACCCGATGCCTGGGGCCTGAGGCAGATCGATGCGGCCGTCCGTGATCGTCAGGGCGGAAGGCATCGCCTGGAACGGCGCAAAGGCAAGCGGATTGATTTCCGCGCCGCCGAGATGCAGTCCTGCCACCACATGCAGCCCGAACAAGTGACCACCGTGGGGCCAGAACGCCTCGCGCGGCCAGCCACGTTCGGTCATCTCCGCCACGATCTCGCAGTAATGCGTGAGCCCGTAGCAATGGGTCGGGTCGAACAGCAGGATGTCGCGGTGCCTGCGCAAACCGCCATGCGCGTCGAGCAACCGCGCCTCTGCGCGGGAGAAGAGCGCTTCGCCAGCAGCGATAGGGGGGGCATAACTTGTCGCGACGCACGAGAGCGTTTCGAAGTCCAGCGGATCGCAGATGTCCTCGAACCATAACAATCCCAGCGGGGCGAGCGCGTGCGCGGCTTCGCGTGCGGCGTCCGGGCCGTAGCGGTTCATCGCATCGACGGCGAGGCATGACGGGCCTGAGAGTCGTGCCAAAGCGGTGTCGATGCGCACCAGATCCTGGTCGAGATCGTCGCCGATCTTGATCTTCGCAAGTGTGAATCCGAGATCGACGAAGTGGCGGATCTCGTCGGACAGGCGCCGGATATCGTCCTGCGGATAGCGATACCCGCCCCCCGCATAGACGCGCACGCGTGACAGCGGCGTGCGTGTGCCCCGGTGTTCGGAAAGATGCCGGTACAAAGGCCGATCCGCGATTTTCGCCGCCGCGTCCCAGACCGCCATGTCGAGCGCGCCGACGGCTACGCAACGCTCGCCGTGCCCGCCGGGTTTCTCGCCGTGCATCATCGCCGTCCAGGCACGCTGCGGATCGAGCGTGTCACCCGTATCGCCGGCGAGTGTGTCGGCGGCGATGAGCCTGGGGGCGAAACGCTCCCGGATCAGACCGCCTTGCCCGAAGCGTCCGATGGACGCGAAGCCAAATCCGACGACCGGCTTCCCGGAGCGGATGACGTCGGTGACGACGGCGACCAGACTGGTGGTCAATCCCCCCGACGCGATGGCGCTGTCGGCATAACGGGAAATCGGGATCGTGAGCTCCCGGACATCGACAATCCGCAAGATATTCTCCTGATCGTCCGGTGGTGGTGTGATTGATGGGGCGGAAACCGCGAAGTCGACTATAGGCCAATCCCATGCCCTGCAACATCGAAAATACTCAAGTCACACTTTACGAAAACCGATGAATCCGTGAAGAGACGATTCGATGGCAAGGCGCGCCAGGTCGTTTCCCGCGAAATTACAACGATAAGTGCTCGTTCACGCACGCCGTCACGACGCGCTTGAGTTGTACCAGCGCGGGTGACGTGTCCTGATGACGTCCATGCAGGCACAGCTTCACGGACGGCAGAGGCGGAAGTCCCTGCTGCGCACCCAGCCGTCTGAGCGACGATGGCATGCCTGCCCCCGTTCGCAACGTAATGCCCAGTCCCGCCGCGACTCCCGACCAAAGACTTTGGAGGCTGGCTGTCGTGTAGGCCAGCCGCCATGAAATATTGGCGCTGTCCAGCGCTTCGATTCCTGCACGCCGGAAGAAGCAGGGCGGGTGGAAAAGGGCGAGATCCAGGGCGCGACCGGAATGCAAGACTTCGTCGGCGTCTGCCGATCCGATCCACGTCATGGGCAGTGTTGCCAGAAGTTCGGCATCCGGACGGTGTTCGTTGGCCATCACCAGCGCGAGATCGAGTTCGTCGCGATCCAATCTTTCGAGCAATACGCCGTTTCGTTCGACGGCAACTTCGACGCGGACCCCCGGGTGCGCTTTCTTGAACCGTCCGAGTGCTGCCGGGAGCCAGGCTTCGGCGAAATCGCCCGGGAGGCCGAAACGGACCACGCCGTCGATGGAGGCGCCGCGCACCGCCAGCACCGCTTCATCGTTGAGATCGAGAATGCGATGCGCATAGGAGAGGATCATGTCGCCGGCATCCGTCAATACCAGCCCGCGCCCTTGTCTGCGGAACAGCGGGTGACCGACCTGCTCTTCGAGCTTGCGCATCTGCTGGCTCACCGCCGATTGCGACCGGCCGATACGCTCGGCTGCCCGGTTCAGGCTGCCCAGCTGTTGGGTCGCGACGAACGTCCGGAGCGCGTCCATATCCAGGTTGGGAAACGGCATCGTTCGGTTTTTATGAATTCACAATGCCGAATTATCGCATTCATTGCATGGTTTGTTTGGCTACCATTTTCTCGGAAGAACGATCCGGCGGGACGCGTCGCATGCAGGTGCTTCCCGCGATAGGGCCGTTCCCAACACCCAGATGAATGCTTCCGAGGAGAGGTTTACGGTATGGACTTGCAAACGATATTCAAACGCAGCGTGCTCGTGACAGCCATTTCGGCATGCACGCTCTCGGCCGCCGCGCGTGCCGATGCAGCGGCCATCGATCCGGCTTTCGTGGGTACGTGGACGCTGGTCGCCGCCGATGTTCAACACCCGGACGGGTCGCGCGGCCGGGATTACGGGGCGGCGCCCAGGGGATTCATGATGATCGACGCGCAGGGGCATTATTTGGTGCAGATCTACAAGGCGGAGCGACCGAAGTTCGTCTCGGGAGACAAGGCCAGGGGAACGCCGGAGGAATACAAGGCGGCGGTAATGGGGTCGAGCACGCATACCGGTACGATCAGCGTCGATCAGGCAAAGGGCGCGCTGACGTTCCACATTCAGAACGCCTCCTTTCCGAATTGGGAGGGGGAGTCACAGAAGCGCAGCTTCGAACTCAAGGGCGACGAACTGAGCTATCGCGTGGTCCCACGCCCGAACGGCGATGTACCGATTTCCATCTGGAGACGGCTGAACTGAACGGTAACTTACCGCGTTGATGCCGCCGACGCAAACGCGCAGGCGCAGGTCAGGCAGGCAGTGAATGAGGTACTCTGCTCGCACCTGATAGAAAATGTTGTTCGAACATGAAAACCCCCATTTTTCTCAACGCGTTGCGGGCGTTCGAAGCCAGTGCGCGCCACCAGAGCTTCTCGGCAGCCGCGGAAGAACTCAGCGTGACGCCGGCGGCCGTGGGACAACTGGTACGCGGTCTCGAGGGATGGTTGGGAGCCCCGGTATTTACTCGTGGCACCGGGAAGGCCCGTCTGGTGCCAACCGAGGCGGCGCTGCGCGCCTTGCCCGATATTCGCGCCGGCTTCGACCGGCTGGGTCTCGGGCTTTCGAAGCTCAGGGAGGGCGCCGCGACGGGCGTGCTCACCGTCACGGTGAGTCCTGCATTTGCGGCCAAGTGGCTGCTGCCGCGAATCCATGGGTTCCAGGCGGCGTGGCCGGATACGGAAGTGCGACTCGACACGAACCTCAAACTCGTCGATTTCGCCGCGCAGGGTATCGACATCGGCGTGCGCTACGGCGCTGGCAACTGGCCCGATCTGTCGGCCGAAATGCTTCTGGAAGAAGAGGTTTTCCCCGTGTGCTCGCCGGACTATCTGCGTCGACATCCGGAACTCGATTCTCCCTTCGCCTTGCGTGACGCCACCCTTATCCACGATCTTTCGGTGGACAGTCGCGCAGGGTTCGTGACGTGGAGCACGTGGCTCGAAGCGGTGACGGGCGACGATGCCCCCCCACAACGGACCGGACTGACCATCAACAATTCGGCGGCCGTCCTGCAAGCGGCCATCGACGGGCACGGCGTCGCGCTGGCACGCAGTGTGCTCGCGAGGGATGACGTGGCATCGGGGCGTCTGATTCATCTGTTTCCCGATATTTCATATCCTTCGAATCTGGCGTATTACGTCGTGTATCGCCCCGAATGCGAAGCGCTGCCGCGGCTGGCAGCGTTCCGCGAGTGGCTTCTCGAGGAGGCGGGCGCCATGGTGTCAATTGACGTGCGTCGGGAGCCGACAGGCGACGTGTGACCGGGACGGCAAGCACACCGCCTTTGAAAGAAATTGTTTGCGATCGACGCAGATAATGTTGTTTGTCGGGACAGCGTTTTTTCTCCACACTTCCCTGCTGTCGAGGGACATCCGAGTCCGTGGTCGCAGCCGTGCCGGGTGGCGCTGCCGCCGATGCCCGTCATGTCACGCGCTTCGGACGCGCGGGCTCTGATGTCGGTGCCGATGCGACGACGATGCGCGATGGTCGCGTTTTCAACGCAACAAATCAGTCAGGATGCTTGCCCTTACCAACAATCGCAATGTGCTCCGGCTCTCGGTGGCGCAGGCCCTCGCGGGAGCGAACTCCACAGTGGCCTATGCCACGGCGGCGATCATCGGGAACATGCTCTCGCCCGACCCCGCATACGCGACATTGCCCATCTCGATATTTGTCCTTGGCATGGCGCTGTCCACGCTGCCGGTGGGCTCGCTCACGAGGCGCCATGGGCGAGCCACGGCATTTCTGGTCGGCAATGCGTGCGGCGTGCTCATGGGCGGACTTGCCGCAACCGCTCTGGTCATCCAGTCGTTCGCGCTTTTCAATCTCGCCATGATCTTCGGCGGTGCTTACAACGCGGTCGTGCTGACCTTCCGGTTTGCCGCTGCCGAATGCGTCGCTCAGCACGAACGGCCCAATGCGCTATCGACCGTCCTGGCCGGAGGGGTAGCGGCAGGCATTCTGGGGCCGCAGCTAGTTACGAGCACGATGAACGTCTGGCCGCCATACGCCTACGCCGCCACCTATCTCGCGGCGGCTGTCGTCGCCGTCGTCTCCGCCGCAGTACTGAGGGGCGGAACGTTCGGTGCGCCGACGCTCGGCACGGCGGCGTCCGATCGGGCCGGGCGGTCGGCTTCGCAGTTTCTGCGCGATCCCCGACTTTTGGTCGCGATGCTTTGCGGCGTCGTCAGCTACATGTTGATGAATTTCATGATGACGTCGGCGCCGCTGGCGATGGACCTGTGCAGGATCCCGCGTGTTCACGCCAACTCGGGCATTGAATTCCACGTCGTTGCCATGTACGCCCCCAGCTTCTTCACCGGCCGCCTGATATCCCGATTCGGCGCGCACCGGGTGGTATTGACCGGACTGGGACTTACGGGTTGTGCGGCGCTGGTCGGCATGAGTGGCATGACGGTGGGGCACTTCTGGCTGGCGCTGGTCCTGCTCGGTGTCGGCTGGAACTTCGGCTTCCTTGGCGCATCGGCGATGGTATTGTCGTGTCACTCGGTCGCTGAGGCGCCTCGCGTGCAAGCGGTCAACGACTTCGTCGTTTTCGGCGCGATGGTCATCGGATCCTTCGCGTCGGGGAGCCTCCTGACGTCGCTGGGCTGGACCACGGTGAGTGCTTTGATGCTTCCTGCCGTTGCCTTGGGCATGATAGGCGTAGTGTGGCTACAACGGGCACGCGCCAGAGCCGGCGTGCCGACGTGAGGTTGACTTGTTTTCGTGGTGGCGGTCTGGTCATGGCCACCGTCGGCGATTTCGCCAGTCCTTGTTGATCCGACATGTTAGTTAACGCTGATTTTTCTCGCCGGGTGATCGTGACGCCGGCGCAGCACCAATGGACTCGTTCGCCGCAACCAGGTGTCGAGCGCGTGATGCTCGATCGCGTGGGCGCCGAGAAGGCCCGTGCCACCAGTCTCGTGCGATATGCGCCGGATTCGGTGTTTCCCGCGCACAGCCATCCCGCCGGTGAAGAAATACTCGTGCTTGCCGGTACCTTCTCAGAAGGAGACGAGCATTACCCGGCGGGCTGGTACATGCGCAATCCGCCCGGGTCGGCTCACCAGCCCTCCAGTGCGCCGGGGGCCACGATCTTCGTGAAGCTCCGGCAGATGACATCCGGCAGCGGGCCGAAAGTCCGCATCGACACGAACGACAACCGACGGTGGCAGACGTCATCGGAGCTGGCCGTTTGTCACCTGTTTGAAGACGGCACCGAGCATGCACGGCTCATGCGCGTGGATGCATGCGCGGCCATCCCGCTGCTCAGGCCCGATCCTCGAGGCTGGCTGGTCGAGATGCTGGTCTTGCGCGGCGAACTTCACGTGGATGACGAATGCTGCGCGGCCGAAAGCTGGATTCGACTGCCTTGCGGCGACATGGCGAGCGTCGTTGCCGGAGAACGGGGATGTACCGTGTACCTGAAGGCGTATTTGCCGCCGGCAGCGCGTTACAGAGGCACACCGTAAATTCGGCAAAAGTCGCGAATGCGTTCAGGGCAGGCCCAGTCCCGGATGGTGGTGGTGTCAGTAGACTGACGCTCGACGAAGCCGTCGGGGGCGGGCGGTCCAACGTCTCGCGCACCGGCGTCCGCCAGCGCGAAACACGTGAGCATCTCACCAGTTGAACCGAACGCCGACAATGCCTTGGACGGCCGATTGCCGCGAGCGGCTGTCGTCCAGCGACACGCGGTAACTCGCCTGACCGTAAAAGCTCGTGTTGGCGTTGACGCGCGCCGTCACGCCAGCGCCGATCTCCAGCGCCGTGTCGCCGAAGCGGCTCGTAATGGGCGCGTTCGTTCCGAAGGTCGCCTGGTCGCTGCCGGCGAAGGCGTGCCACAGGTTCAACCGTGCGTAGGGTTGCCAGAGCGTGCCACGCATGTCCCGGGCCGTGCGTTGCAGGCGAACGCCCAGCCGTCCCGTCACGGCGTTCCCCGAATCCCAGTCCACGCTGGAATAGGGGTCGCGCGCCTGATTCACCGACACACCCTGCCAGATGAGCTGCGCCTGCGGCTCCCACTGCCATTGCCCTTCGTCGCCAAATCGCATCGGATACCCGGTCTCGAGCGAGGCGGCGAACCCGGTGGCATGCGGCGATACTTCGGCGCCGTAATTCGACCGGGCCTTGATGTCGTACCAGCTCGTCTGAAGGACGGCGTCGGTATACCAGCCGCTCGGGCCGAAATGTGTCCAGTACGCGCCGAGCGATGGCCCGCTCATCGAGAGCTTCCCGACGGCCAGATCCTGCGTGCCGAGCGCGAAGCCTTGCACCGATGTGGCGCTGTAGTCGGTATAGGCGACGTACACGCCGACATGGTCGCGGTGCCCGCTGTCCGTGGTGCGCCGGAACAGGTCGACGCCGGCCTGCACCCCGGTCTGATTGCCGGCCGCCTTGGCATCGACGTCGCCCGTCCACCGGTTGCTCACGCGCGCGCCGAACACGCGCGCCCAGCCAAGGTTGCCGTAGTCGCGGCCTTGCGAAGTGCCGCGCAGATCCTCTTCGTCGCCCACCCGTTCATGCAGGGTGCCGAGCGTGGCGAGTCCCATTTGCCGCGCCAGCGCCGGCACCGGCACGTAAAGCGCAACCTCGGGACGATAGAGCGGAACTTCCGTGGTGGGCGCCGACGGCGTGCTCGGCGCTTCGATGAGATTCGAGCGCAGGAACCAGTCATTCGCACCGGTACTGCCGCCGCGAAAGAGCTGGTACTCGTACGCCCCGGCGGCAACGCGTTGGCCGAGCGTAAAGGCATTCGTTGCGGAGGCGCCACCGCCGGTCACCTGCACCAGTCGGATGCCGTCCGCCGTCGTTTGGGCGCCGGGGCCCCCGGCGTTATTCACCAGCAGTGTGCTGGTGCCGCTGGCCTGTCCGCCGTTGACCACGAGAAGATTGGTCGGCGAATTGTCGGCACCGAGATACGTGTTGAAGCCGATGCGGCTACCGGCGCCGCCGGCGTAGCTGCCGACCGTCAGGGTGCTGTACGATCCCGTCCGGGCCACGAACTGGATCAGCCCCGCGTTGGTCACGGTGCCAATCGCGTTGGAATCTCCCGTGACATTCCATACGCTGGCGCCATCGATCACGACGTTGGTGGCGTTGCGCGCCAGGCCCGTCCAGAGACTGTTCTGCAGCGAAACGTTCGCTGTGTTGCCCGCGTCGGCCAGCAGGTTTCCGGTCCACTGGGATGTGGAAAAGCTCGCACTGGCCGTATTGCCCGGGCCGCTCAGCACCAGATCGCCAACCCAGCGGCTGTTGCCGAGGCGATAGGTGAGGGTGGAGGGATCGACAACGATATCGCCGGAGACGGAGGGCGTATCGACGATGTCGAGCGTCAGGTTCGATGGGGCGCCGCTGGTGCCTTCGGTCACCATCGCCAGCAGTTGTCGGCCGTTGACGGTCGCCGGGACAATTGAAGTCACGCCGCTGAGGGAGACGCTTCCGGTGCCGCCCTGGGCGAGGACGATGGCGCCGCCGGTCGCACTCAGGCTGCCGCCGCTGATCGAAATCGCGCTCGGGGCGCCGCCGGCGAGATAGATCGCCGCCGATCCGTTGCCGCTCACGGCAACGCTCGTTGCCGTGGCCGACAATGTGCCGCCGTCGATGGCGGCGAGTCCATGCGCTGCCCCTCCGGTGGTCGCGATCGAACTACCCGTCAATTGCACTCGGCCTGCATTGCCGGCCTGGATGGCATTGGCCGCCTCGCCCGCCGTGGTAATGGTGGTACGGTCGAGCGTGACGACGCTGCCCGCATCCTGTGCCTGGGCACCGAAGGCGCTTTGCCCCTGCGTGGCCACGGCAGCGCCGGTGGCGGCGATGCTTCCTCCAGCCGATGCGTGCAGGCCGACGGCCTTGACGTTGGTGGTGCTGATCCGGGTACCGGTCAGGTCGACGAGGCTGCCGCTGTCGGTGGCGCGAACGGCGTCGGCGCCGCCGAGCGCGCTGGTATCGGCGCCGTGAGTCGTGATGGTGCCACCGGTCACGCGCGCCACACCTCCCTGGCCGCTCCAGACGCCAACGGCGCCGTCGCCGTTTGTGGTCACGGCGTTGTTTTGTCCCAGCCACTGACTGCCTTGACCCAGGACGTTCACACCATGCGCTTGCAGGCCAATCTGTGCGTCGGGGAACTGAAGGACCGGTGGTGCGCTGCCGCCGACGCGATATCCGGTGGTGATCTCTGTGCCCGTCGCAAGCACCGTGGCGCCGTCTCGAACCAGCAAGCCCGCGCTCGAAGGCCCCGACGTACGGACGATGGTGTTCGTCAGCGTGATGGCGCCGCCGCTGCTGGACTGCGCGCCCGGCGAGTCGGGTTGGTAGGTGAAAACGCCATAGCCCGAGAAGTCGATCTTCCCTCCGGCATCGGCCCATATGCCCGGGCTGTTCGCGCCATACGTGGCGGAACTCGCGCCATTGGTGGCGACGATGCTGCTGCCCGTGCCCCGGGCGAGCATGCCCGGGGAGTTGGCGATGACTGTGCCGCCGTAATAGTCCCCGGACGCAATGGCGCCGCCGCTCATGGCGATCGCGCCGCCAGCGGTGGCGAAGAGTCCCGCGCTGCCATTGCCGAGGACATTGATATAGGTGCCGTTCAGGCCGAGATGGCTGCCGGCGCCCGACGCGGCTGCGCCCGGGGTGTTGTCGCCATAGCTGAACGTGTTCAGGCTGTTGAGCGTGATCGCGCCACCGGCATCCGTGAAGACTGCCGAGGCGCCCGCGCCTGACGTCGTGATGTTGGTGCGCGTGAAGATGACGGACCCGCCATTTGCCGCATACGCGCCGTACGCGCTGTCGCCGCTCGTGTTCACGGCACTGTCGGTGAGCGTGATCTCGCTGCCCGCACCGACGGCACCGACGCCGTTGGCGCCGGCCCCGTTCGTGTAGACGGACGTATAGCTTCCGCTGATCCGGCCGCCGCCGTCGGCAAGGAGGCCATGCGCGCTGGCGCCCTGCGTTTCGATCGTGGAACCGTCGACCACAGTGCCGTCGAGGGTGACCGTTCCACTGCCGGTCGCGTGTACGCCCAAGCCTGTGCCGGTGGCCGTCAGACTGACGGACGTGCCGCTATAGACGCCTGTGCCGGAGACGTCCACGACCGGGGCGGCGCCCGCGCTTTCTCGCGCGGTGAACGCCGTATCGGTGCAACTCCCGGACGACAAGCTGACGGACGCCGGCGCCGGGGCGCATTGCGCCAGCGCCTGGGCGGAAGGCAGCATCGCGGCCACGACCGCGGTCACCATCTGCCGCTTGCCGCCGGCGGCGCGCACTTGGGCTGATTTCATTTTGGCTGACACCGTCTTCCTCCCCCAATCGCCGGGCGATTTCCATCTTGTCGAGACTAGATAGTCAGCATTATTAAATATTTATCAGAGTCAGGTGAGATAAATAAAGTCTCGTTTTCCGATGGTTGGACATTGCCATGAGGCAGTCATTTGATTCGGCATCCGCGATAGTCGATCTGTGAGTATCCTGTTGCCGGCAATGACCTCGACGCTTGTTTTTGTCGATGAAAACGATGCGGGCGCGAAAGCGTGCCGAATTCGAAGGTCTGCTCGGCGCTCGAGTACACCGTCACGGCTGCCGTCAAAACATCTTTCTCACACGCAGACTGCCGGCCTGAGACAGGAAACCCGCAGCGGCCTGCAGGTCATAGCGCAACGTCAGCGTCAGGTCGTTCCGGCGCAGAAGCGAGATGCCGGCAGTGAGGAGGGCGGAGTTGGTGGTCGGGCGTGGACCTGACGTGGTAAATGCCGTTTCCCCGATGGGGTCCGCGGCGAAGCTCGACGTTGTTAGCCCCTGTGCGTTGTCGTACTGATGGCGCCAGCCGATCTGAAGCTCTGGTACGAGTATGCCCTGCGCTGCCTCGAATCTTCGAGAGAACTTCACCGCCAGATCCGTCGTCACCGACGTCGTGTGCGTGGAACCCACCGCAAGTGCCGAGCCGTCTCCGCCGTCTTCCGTATAACTGTTCTGATTCAGATAGCCATACGTCAGTGCCACAATCGGCGTCACGGTGAACGGGCCGCTCGCCAATGGATAGCCGAACTCGGCACGGGCCACCAATTGCGTGCCACCGAAGCCGGCGCGAGCCGTTCCCGTAAAACCGGGGAAATTCATGATGCGCGCGGTGCCGTATCGATGTTGCACGGCGCCACCGGATAGATTGGCGTACCAACGGTCAGCGGTGTAGCTGCCGTAGCCAATGAGCCCGAACCCGTCCACTCGCGTCTTGCTGCCCGAGGTGAAGCCCGTGTTGGAGATCTCGGTGTTGCTGTAACTGATCACACCACCCACGCGCCAGCGCTCATTGACAGCACAATCGAGGCCGGCCAATACCCCGCCGAAGTTGGCGCTGTAACCGTCGATGGAACCTTCATCCGCCTGACTGGCGTGTCCACCCAGCGCCTGGCCCCACATGCCGCGCAGCGGTTCACTGTCGCACGTGGAAGGGGATGTGGCGAACTCTCTGAGTGAATTGACGCGCGCCGAAATGATGTTCAGGGCGTCCATCGTCGGAGCCGCGGCGGCCCGGCTGGCGGTGACCTGCATGAGCGGTCCGAGCTGACGCGCGGCCTGCTTGTGGTCAGCCGGCTCCAGCGCCTTGGTGGCATTGAAAAGATTGAGAAGTCCCGGATCGTCGACGCCCGTGTAGTTGTTGATGCCCGGAATTGCCGGTGGGGCGGAGGGCTGAGGAGGGGGCGACGTGAGAATCGTCGGCGCGTGCAGGGACAGCACCAGATAGTTCCGCTCGGTTGTGGTCACCGATGCACCGGTGACTTTAAGACCCGAGCCAATTGCGGCATACCGCAATGCCGCTTCGTTGTACTGGGTCCCGGTCAATGAGGCGTCGACAACAACAAAGCGTTGGCCGGATGCGAAGGCGTAGGCGCCAAGCGGCTGAAGCGTGACAGACGAGCCCGCCGCAAGCACGGCGCTTCCCGAGACGATCAGTCGGCCGTAACCACTGTCGTCCACGGGGTTTCCCCGGGCGGTCGCGGTATCCGACACCCCTATTTGCAACGTTCCCGTGCTTGCCTGATGGAAGTTGCCCGTGATTCGAACCGCATTGTTGATCTGAAGCCTGGCTGCGGTGTTGGTCACAACCGCCGAGCCAACGTCGATGTGGTCGTTCAGAACGAGATTGCCATTCGTGAATTCGACATCCTGATCGCTGAGTATCTGGCCCATTGCGCCACCGAGACCGGTGAGGGTGCCGTATACAGTCCCGGCGCCGCCTCCGATGCGAAGGCCCGGGCCGCGACCGCCTCTGGTATAGATGTCTCCCGCAATGGTCCCCGAATTCGTGATGCCGTTCACCTCCCAACCGTCACGGAAATTCAATGCGTAGGTACTGCCCGTGATGATCCCATGATTGGTCAGCGACCCGATGCTGCCGTTTTGTGCGTAGATGCCCACGCCGCTCGCGTTTGGCGTGCCTTCGACCGTGCCCGAAATGGTGCCGCTGTTGATCAGCGATCCGATCGTGCCGCCGTATGAAATCGCCATACCCATCGAGCTGAAATTATCGTTCCCACGAAGATTTCCGGCGTTCACCAGTGATGTGATGGTCCCGTTGACCTCGACGGCGGTCTGGCCGTTGATGTCGGCGTGATTTTGCAGTTGCTCAATACGTCCGCTGTTATCGACGCCGACACGATTCCCGTGAATGACGCCGGTATTCGTCAGGGTTCCGATGGTGCCGTCGGCGTAGTTGTCGATGCCCGCGTTGGCGCCGATGATGTTGCCGGCATTCACGATCTGCATGATCGTCCCATCGTTGAGCACCGCCGAGAAGCTCCCGGTGATGAGGCCATTCGCGCCATTGGCGATCAGACCGATGCTCGCCAGTTTGTCGTTGGACACGCCGATTTCGCCATTCATCACGCCGTCGTTCGACACCCGTCCGATGTTTCCCTGGTTCCAGATGGCACCGAAGAACATCGATGACTTGAAAACACCGGTGCTGCCGTTCTCGATGGCGGAAATTGAAGACCCCAGGCCGGCATTGAGCGCTGAAACGTAGCCAGAAACGGTGCCGTCGTTAATCAGGGTGCCGAGTTCCGGGCCGGTCGCTTCGATACCGGACCCGTTGCTGGTATCGGCGTTGATGACGCTGCCGGTCGTCGTGATGCTCAACGTCCCGGACGCCCAGGTCTGCGGGCCGACCGGTGAGTTGATGGTGGTTTGTGCGGCCGATGGCTCGGAGAACAGAACGGCCATGGTTGCAAATGCGGCTGTCACGGCGGCGGACAATCGCGTCTGCTTCGGAAGCGATGGTGATTGGATCATGGTCTCTCGCGTAATGGGGATAACGCGGAGAGACTTCGCGCAACGGACGAGACGGCAAACACCTGATGAGCGCTCACCGCAAGGATTGCGCCGCATTCAGATGACCCCGTTCTCGCTATGAAAGTCGCGAGTTCACCACGTCTTTTCCGTGCCAATCGTTGTTGGCTTGCTCATGAGTGACAGATCTGCGGAAATGATTCCGTCGCGTTTGAATATTGTTACGATGGCGAAGCGTTATTCATCGTCGACAGGTTAATTGCCTGCGCTTGTTCTGCAGTTTTGCGAGTAAACCCGCGGTTGGACGAAGGGCGCGCGTTGGCCGACAAGTGCGCGGCATCCGGCGGGCGAATGTATAACGAGAGGGGAACATGAGCCGTATCGTCATCGCCTGGGAGCTTGGCGAGAATCTCGGGCATCTTTGGAACTTGCTGCCGGTCGCGCAGCGGTTGCGGTCGCTCGGTCACGACGTCTCGTTCGGAATACGAGACGTGGCGCAGGCGCATCGATACCTGGCACCGCTGGGGTTGCGGTGGTTCGCCGCGCCGGTCGCCCAAGGCGTCCCGCCACTGGGGCGCGATGTCGCTTCTCACACCGATATTCTTGCCGCGTGTGGCGCGGCTCACGCAACGCATCTCGCAGGAATGGTGGGCGCGTGGCGTCATCTCTTCGACGTACTCCAGCCCGACCTCGTGCTTGTCGAACATGCGCCGTTTGCATTGTTGGCGGCAAATCGCATTGGCGTTCCTACCGTGCACCTCGGCACCGGTTTCACGATTGCGCCGACGCTGGCGCCCGCACCGAACTTTCGCCCGTGGGATTCGGCGATGAAGGATGAGGTCGTGCAAACGGGGCATCGAGTGGCGCTCGCGGTGCAGCAGGTGTTCGGAGGTCCATACCCGCTCGATGAATGCTTCAGGGCGAACGAAACTCGCCTGCTCAGTATCCCGGCGCTGGATCACTACGATGGGATGCGTTCGCCGGACGCGATGTTCATTGGCGCAATGCCTGCTCCGGAATCCCATGGTGAACCTGTCGAATGGAAGCGTGACGATGTGCCGCGCGTGTTTGTCTATCTGCGCGCCTCGCCGTACCTCGACGCTGTCTTGCGTTTGTTGGACGACGCCGGTGCCGAAGTCATCGCCACGTTGCCGGACGTTCACCCGGCGCAGGCGGCGCGGTACCGAACCCTGCGCATTTACGATCAGCCGGTAAGGATCGACGCACTGCTCGGCCGCTGTGATCTGGCCATCACCCATGGTGGGCATGGCACGGCGTTGGCGTGCCTGCTCGCCGGTGTTCCGATGTTGGCGTTGCCAATGCATATCGAACAGCTTCGCGTGACCGAAAACGTCGCCAATGCCGGTGCCGGATTGGGCATTCTGCCGGCTCACGTGACCGAACACGTTGGACCCGTCCTGCGGACGATGTTGGCGACGCAGACGTTTCGCGAGGCCGCACGTGCAATTGCAATGCGCCACAGCGGGCTGGACCCGGCGCGGGCGCTCGATGGCGTTGTCGAACTGATCGAGCGCGCCATTGTGTCGCGCTCGCCGGGCGCCCGCACGGTGGCCGATGGGCGGGAATCGGGCCACGCCCGCCACTGACGAGATGCGCTGGCGTTCAGGTTAGCCATCGCCGTTGGGCCGAAGGCCGTAGCGCGCACCAAACCCATCGGTGAATCGCGCACGAAGGTAATATCTGCGGGATTTCAACCGAAAATCCCCGACGGGCAAAGTCCCCCATCGTGAAATGGAACTCAGACAACTGCGGTATTTCGTGAGCGTGGTCGAACACGGGAGCATGGGGCGAGCGGCTCTCGAACTTGGCGTCGTGACCTCTGCGCTGAGCCAGCAGATCAGCCGCCTCGAGAGCGAACTGTCGACCCGCCTGTTGCAGCGAACCTCCAACGGCGTTGTGCCCACCGACGCGGGACTGGCGTTCTGGCGCCAGGCACAGCTTGCCCTGCGTCATGCCGACGCCGCCGCATCCGCCGCGCGCTCCGCCCGTCTGTCGGGGCATGTGAGCGTTGGGTTGGCGCCGAGCACGGCGAGTGTGCTCGGCGTCGCCTTCGCACGGTCCATGCGCGAACGGTATCCCGACGTGCGCCTGCGCATCGTGGAGAGCCTTTCCGGCTATCTCTCGTCGATGCTCGGGGCCCGCCAGATCGATCTTGCCGTGATTTTTCATGAGGTCCCCGCGCAACGCTGGAGCGTGATGCCGCTGCTCGACGAGCCGTTGTTCCTCATTGGCGCCGTCGACCTCGACGGCATGCCGAGCGGCGCCTCCGTCAGGCTCAGGAACCTCGACAAGCTTCCGCTGATTCTGCCCAGCAGCACGCACGGCCTGCGCTCGCAGCTCGCCACGGCGTTCAAGCGGGCGCGCTTCGAGCCGAATGTGGTCGCCGAGGTCGACGGCCTGGCACTGCTCATGGACATGGTTTGCGCGGGCATGGGCGCGACGATTCAACCCGGGGCGGCGCCCGCGCGGCCAGCGCCGGTGCCGCTGGCCAGCGTGCCCGTCGCCGAGCACTACGCCACCCGGCCCAACATGATCGTCAGCGTGTCGGACGATGAACTGTCGCCCGCCGGTCTGGCCGCGCGCGTCGTGCTCGCCGACGTGGCACGTCAACTCGTGCGCGAAGGCCGGTGGCCCGGCGCGCGGCTGCGTACCCCGACCGTTCACGAAACGTGAAGGCCCCTTGACGCCTGACGTCTGGCGACCCGGATTTGACATCCCTATGATGCGTGCGAAAGGAGTCAAGTCAAATGGTCGACGTACTGGTAATCGGAGGAGGCAACGCCGCGCTTTGCGCCGCGCTCATGGCGCGCGAGGCGGGGGCGTCGGTTCAGCTCCTCGAGTCGGCGCCGCGTGAATGGCGCGGCGGGAACTCGCAGCACACGCGCAATCTGCGCTGCATGCACGATGCCCCGCAGGACGTTCTCGTCGATGCCTATCCCGAGGAGGAGTTCTGGCAGGACCTGCTGAAGGTCACCGGCGGGCTTACCGACGAACATCTCGCCAGGTTGACGATCCGCGCATCGTCGTCGTGCCGTCCGTGGATGCAGAAACACGGCGTGCGTTTCCAGCCGCCGCTGTCCGGCGCGCTGCACGTCGCGCGCACCAACGCCTTCTTCATGGGCGGTGGCAAGGCGCTCGTCAATGCCTACTACCGCAGTGCGGAAGCCCTCGGCGTGGACATCCGCTACGACACGCCGGTCGAGTCGCTCGAGCTCGATGGCGACCGATTCGTGGCGGCGCGCAGCGGCAACAAGCGGTTTGCCGCGCGCGCCTGCGTGCTGGCCGCCGGTGGATTCGAGTCGAATCGCGAGTGGCTGCGAGACGCCTGGGGCCAGAACGCGCGCGGCGAATGGCCTGCCGATAACTTTCTGATTCGTGGCACGCGCTTCAACAAGGGGGTGCTGCTCAAGCACCTGATGGATACCGGCGCCGACATGATCGGCGATCCGTCGCAGTCGCACTGCGTTGCGATCGATGCGCGCGCCCCGCTATACGACGGCGGCATTTGCACGCGCATCGATTGCGTGTCGCTGGGCGTCGTCGTGAATCGGGACGGTGATCGGTTCTACGACGAGGGCGAGGACTTCTGGCCCAAGCGCTATGCGATCTGGGGTCGGCTCGTCGCGCTCCAGCCGGGGCAGATCGGCTACTCCATCATCGACGCCAAGGCGATCGGACGCTTCATGCCGCCGGTCTTCCCGGGCGAGCGCGCCGACTCGCTCGAAGCGCTGGCGCGCAAGCTTCAGCTCCCCGAGGGGCCGTTCGTGGACACCATCGCACGCTACAACCAGGCCTGCCGGGGCGGTACATTCGATCACACCGCTCTCGACGACTGCCATACGGAAGGCCTCACGCCGCCCAAGACACACTGGGCGCGCCGGATCGATACGCCGCCGTTCTACGGCTACGCGTTGCGCCCCGGTATCACCTTTACCTACCTCGGCCTGAAGACCAACGACCGCGCGCAGGTGCATTTCGGCGGCGCGCCGAGCGACAACCTGTTCGTTGCCGGCGAAATGATGGCTGGCAACGTACTCGGCAAGGGCTATACGGCAGGCGTCGGCATGTCGATCGGAACGGCTTTCGGGCGAATCGCCGGAACGCAGGCCGCCCGCGCCGCCCTCAAGAACACGGAGTTTCGCAGTGCAGAAGTCTGACGCAATCCCCTCCGAGCAAGGCCCTTCGTTGGCGCCGCTCGTTTCGAAGCCCGCCGGCGCGGGCGCACGAGGCAAGGCCGCGCGCGTGATTCCCATCGTCGCGCTTAATCCAGGCGAGGCGGAAGTCGCGCGTCAGATGCAGATCTGCAACGCCTGCCGCTATTGCGAGGGATTTTGCGCCGTATTCCCGGCAATGACGCGCCGCCTCGAATTCGCCAAGGCAGATGTGCACTACCTCGCCAATCTCTGCCACAACTGCGGTGCCTGTTATCACGCGTGCCAGTACGCGCCGCCCCATGAGTTCGCCGTCAACGTGCCCAAGGCGATGGCTCAAGTGCGCCTCGAGACCTATTCCGAGTACGCGTTTCCCGCAGCGTTCGGCGCGTTGTACCGGCGCAATGGGGTGACCTTGTCCATCGCGCTGGCGGCCGGCATCTCGCTGTTCCTGCTGCTGGGCCTGGGACTGCGCGGCGGCCTTGCGCCGAGCAGCGCGCCTGCGGACTTCTATGCGATCTTTCCGCACAACCTGCTCGCCGTGATGTTCGGGGCGGTGTTCCTGTTCGCCGCGCTCGCATTGGGTATTGGCGTTCGGCGGTTCTGGCGCGACGTTGCGCCGGGGACGGCAAGCGTGCCCGCGGTGAGCGAGGCCGCCCGTCACGCGCTGACGCTCAAGTATCTCGACGGCGGCCACGGCGAGGGCTGCAACGAAGCGGACGACGCCTTCACGCTCGCGCGGCGCCGTTTCCATCACCTGACCTTTTACGGCTTCATGCTGTGCTTTGGCGCGACCGTCGTGGCAACGCTCTATCACTATGCATTTGGCCTCGAGGCCCCGTATCCGGTCCTGAGCGCTCCCGTGGTGCTGGGCGTGCTCGGTGGCGCCGGGCTCATCGTGGGGCCGACGGGGCTGCTGTGGCTGAACGTCCGGCGCGATCCCGCGCGCACCGACACACGCCAGCGCCCGATGGATCGCGGCTTCATCGCGCTCCTGCTGTTGACCAGCGCGTCGGGCCTCGGATTGCTCGCGTGCCGGACAACTGCCGCGATGCCGACGTTGCTCGCGCTTCACCTGGGCATCGTCATGGCGCTGTTCGCAACGCTGCCTTACGGGAAGTTCGCCCACGGAATCTTTCGCAGTGCGGCATTGCTCAAGTCGTCCATCGAGAGGCGGCAGCGCAACACCCTGAGCCTGGGCTCGGAATAGCGATGGCCCGGCGCTCACGCAGCGCCGGTGCCCACACAATAACCTGGAGACAACCATGAACCCCACCGAATCCATTGCGGCGAGCGCCGGCGGTCGGCGCGCGAACCGGGCGGCCGCTGTGCTGCGCGTGACGAGCGGCAACTTCATCGAGCAGTTCGATTTCTTCCTGTTCGGCTTTTACGCCACGTCGATCTCGAAGATATTCTTTCCGGCGACCAGCGAATACGCATCGCTCATGCTCACCTTCGCCGTGTTCGGCGCGGGATTTCTCATGCGACCGCTGGGCGCCATCTTCCTCGGCGCCTATATCGACAAGGTGGGGCGACGCCAGGGCTTGATCGTGACGCTGTCGATCATGGCAAGCGGCACCATACTCATTGCATGCGTTCCCGGGTACGAGCGCATCGGTTTGCTGGCGCCGGCACTGGTGCTGTTGGGCCGGCTTTTGCAGGGCTTCTCGGCGGGGGCCGAACTCGGCGGCGTGTCCGTTTATCTCGCCGAGATGGCGACGCCGGGCCGCAAGGGGTTCTACACGAGCTGGCAGTCCGCGAGCCAGCAAGTCGCCATCGTGATGGCCGCGGCGATCGGCTACGGCTTGAATCCATGGCTTACCGGGCAACAGATCGCGGCGTGGGGCTGGCGGGTTCCGGTCTTCGTCGGATGCGCCATCGTGCCGCTGCTGTTTGTTCTGCGCCGCTCGCTGCAGGAGACGGCCGCCTTCGAGGCACGAGGCCATCGCCCCCCGTTGCGCGACATCGTGGCGATGCTTTTCGCGCATTGGCGCACCGTCCTGGGCGGCATGATGCTCACGGCGATGACGACCACGACGTTTTATCTCATCACCGTCTATACCCCGACGTTCGGCAAGTCCGTCCTCAAGCTCTCGACGTCTGACAGCCTGCTGGTGACCTTGCTCGCCGCGGCATCGAATTTCATGTGGCTGCCCATCGGCGGCGCGATCTCGGATCGGATCGGGCGCAAGCCTGTGCTGATCGGCATTTCCCTTCTGGCGATCTGTACCGCCTATCCGGCGCTCGACTGGCTGGCGCAGGCGCCGAGCTTTGTCCGCATGCTGAGCGTGCTGCTGTGGTTCTCGTTCTTCTTCGGGATGTATAACGGGGCGATGGTCGCTGCCCTCACGGAGGTGATGCCCGTGCAGGTGCGCGTGGCCGGATTCTCGCTCGCGTTCAGCCTGGCGACCGCGGTGTTCGGTGGCTTTACGCCCGCCATCTCCACGTACCTGATCCAGATCACGCACGACAAGGCGGCGCCGGGATACTGGATGAGTTTCGCGGCATTGTGTGGCCTGCTTGCCGCGCTGCGGCTTTACCGGCGCGGTCCGAAAGGCAACGTGATGAACAGCGAGCGAAGCGGCGTTCCGGTGTGACGCGACAGCACCGCTCGATCCGAGCGTGCGACGTCGGACGCGGCGCGGCACCGCGCCGCTCCGCCACACACTCGCCGCCACGTCCGTGCCGGGCGTCGAGGGAGACCGAGGGAGGTCACGCGATGGCCCTGGCCATCGTTGTCTATGCGCGAATCAACGCCATCGCGGCGCGAAGATGGCGCTTTCTCAGGTATCGCAATCGCTTGCGCAACTTTGCGGCATCCATCCGGCCGCCGAGCAGTCCGGGTCGACTGCGCAGCAGGGCTTCGCTGGCCACGACGTCATTAAGCTTGCCGAGCGATTCCTGCAACCGACCGAGTTGTTTGAGATGCCGTTTGTCGGCGGCGTTGCCATGTTCGAACAATTCGAGCAGATACCTCACGGTCTTCCCGCGCTTTCGAAGCTCATGGAGTTGCTCCAGTCGGCTGCGTCCTGGCGCGTGTCCCGCGCTTTTCGCCTCCCGTTTCATGTTTTTTCTTGCAACGGCGATGCGCAGCGAGACGAACGCGTCTTCGCTCTGCGCGCACTTTGGCAAGGGGCGCAGGGACTGCACCGCTTGCGCGCTGGTATTGGCCAGATCCCGCATGACTTCGCGTCGCGCCATCGTCGTTTTCGCGTGCGCCAATGCGAGCGCGCGCTCGCGGGCAATGTTTTCCGGCAGCGGTGCGTCGTGTGCGACGCACGCGAGCAATGAAGACAGGACGTCGTAGTTTCGCACCTGGCCGGCGATGTCCCCGAGGCCCTTGAACAGCGCGCGATGCCGCGCGTATTGCCGGCGATCCAGCAACGGACGATAGGTCCACCAAAGCGCGCGCAAGCGACGCATCGTCACGCGAAACTGGTGCAAGTCTTCCGCGGCGCCGGCCGCCACGATGCGTGTCGCCTGAACGCCGCCGCACCGTACCAACGTTGAGGCCAACTCGGAGAACGTCGACGATCGACACGCGGACGCGGCCCGCGAGGCCGTCGCGAATGCCGGCGCTTCCGCTGGCGGCGCCTTGCGGGGCGGCGCGACGTCGCGTGTCACCGTGATCGGGGCCTTTTTTCCCTCTTTTGCTGCTTGCGGCATATGTCGGAGATGAGCCACCATGCGACCGCCTCGGGCGTATTCATGTCGTACGACGCAAAAACGCACTCGTCCCCCACGTAGGCGATGACCGAGCCATTCACCACGCGGTAGTGCCCCACATAATGGTTGCCGTTGATCTCAACCTCGACGGGTGTTCGTTTTTCGGATATCCGGGCGGGCGTCATCGCGTTCGCTCCATGTCGGTCTGTCGAAATTTCAACTTAGCCGCAGGCCCGCCATATCCGTCGTTCATGGCGAGTGCCTTTGATCTACGTCAGACCGCTCCCCCAACCGGATGAGGGGAGCGCCCGCACCTGCCCGCGTCAGCGCGATGCATCGTGAGCGCAACGGAATTCGTTTGACGTCGGTCAACGTCGACTGGCTGCGGCATGCCACGCTTGTCGAGGGCGGCCCGATTTCGCTCGGCGACGCCCGTCCGCGAATTCAGACAGGAGGCAACCATGTCCAAAGTCGTCAAGGTTATCGAAGTGCTCTCGGAATCGCCGAAAAGCTGGGAGGACGCCGCCGGGAATGCGGTCAAGGAGGCGCAGAAATCGCTTCGCGACGTCAAATCGATCTACATCAAGGATCTTTCGGCCGAAGTGGACAACGGAAAGATCGTCAATTTTCGGATCACCGCGAAGCTCAGCTTCAAGCTGGAGTGATCGGGGCGGGGCGCGCGTCGCCCCTCGCGCGCCAAGTGCCGAGCGCCGCTTGCACGGTTGGCGTGCCGGTCGCGCAACATCCACGGGGAAACGCCCGCTCAACCGGCCGGCACGAGTCTGGGCGCAGCGATGGTGTGGGTAGCGTTCGCTAGAAAATCAGTTGGCTCATCCAGCCGGGCGTTGGCCTGGCATTTTTGATTTCGTCGCCGACGCGTTTGATTTCGGAGAGGTAATCGTTGCGCATCAATACGATGCGCCTCGCAACGAGTGCCCGGAATCTCATTTCGCCCTCGCTGAAACCCACCCGGTCGCGGTAGCGTTTCCCGTCGGGCAGAGCCCCCCGAATTTCGTAATACGTGATCCCGTCCCTGACGTATTTCGTGATTACGGCTGCCATTTGCGTCGCAATTTGCTTGTTATAAGTTGTGCCCCGAACCAGCGCAGTTGCCCTGTGACTTCTGACAGGCCATGGTCGATTATGGCCGATCGCCCGGCTACGCGGCAACTGACGAGAAAAAATCGGGCAGTATTGCGTTTGCGCGGCCTGTCGATCCCATGCGCGTTACTCGCGCGCCGTGATGCCCAGTGCGGCCATCTTCTTGTAAAGGGTGGCACGTCCGATATCGAGCCGCGCGGCGGCGTCGGCAACCCGGCCCCCGGCGGCGCGCAGCGCTTGTGTCAGCAATTGACGCTCGAACGCCCGCATGGCGTCGTCATAGCGCTGGGCATTCGCGTCGTCGGCGGTTTTGTTATCGGACGGGACGGCGAAAGCGGCAGTGCCGGCGCCACCGGTCGGGTGGTTAGCCTCGCCGTCGCCCATGCCCTCGCCGATGAAGCGGGAAAGCGAGCGCGCGTCGATGCGCTCGCTTTCCGAGAGCAGGGCAACGCGCTCGAGCGTGTTGTGCAACTCCCGGACGTTGCCGGGCCAGCGGTAGGCGCGAAGGCAGTCGATGGCGCCTTCGTCCAGTTCCAGATGACCGGCGTCGCGGTAGGCGCTCAGCTTGTCGAGAATCGCGTACGCCATGGCCTCGATATCCGACGGCCGTTCGCGCAGTGGCGGCACGCGAATCGTCAGGACATTCAACCGGTAGTACAAGTCGGCGCGAAAGCGCCCTTGCGCCACGAGATTCGGAAGATCGGCGGAGGTGGCGGCGATGATGCGCACGTCCGTATGCACCATCCGGTTCGATCCGATCGGCTCGAACTCCCGTTCCTGAAGCACGCGCAACAGCTTGCCCTGCAGCGGTAGCGGCATGTCGCCGATTTCATCGAGAAAGAGCGTTCCCCCCTGGGCCAGTTCGAACTTGCCGGTGCGGCCTTTCCGGTCGGCGCCGGTATAGGCGCCCGCTGCCGCGCCGAAGAATTCGACTTCGAGCAAGGCGTCGGGAATGGCTGCCACGTTGACCGTGACAAGGGGTTTGTCGGCCCGCGCGGAAGCACCATGGATGGCGTGCGCGAGCAATTCCTTGCCCGTACCGGTCTCGCCGAGCAGCAGCACCGGCGAGTCGAGCTGCGCGGCACGGCGTCCGAGGCGCTTCGTCTCCAGGCTGGCCGCGCTGGTGCCCACGAAACTCCCAAAACTGTATTTGGCCCGCCTGGCTTGCGCGAGCGACTGGCGCGTTGCGAGCAGTTCCGTCTGCAAGCGCGAGTACTTGCTGAACATGGGCGTGAGCGCCTTGAGTTCGTCGAACAGCGCGAACCCCACGGCGCCGACCGTTTTGCCATGGGCGTCGCGGATGGGGAGCCGCGTGACCACCAGCGGCTCGTGTCCGGTCTCGAGAATGTCGAGCAGAATCGGCCGTCCGGTGGACACCACCTCGCGCATCAGACTGTTGGGGATGACGTCCTCGCAGTCGAGTCCGATCACGGCATCCGGATTGCTGAATCCGAACCGCGCCGCGTAGCCCCGGTTGATCCATACGATTCGCGCATCGCCGTCCACCACGACGGTGCCCTCGCTGGAATGATCCAGCGTTTCGAACAGCGATTGCATGGCCTGCTTGCGAACGAACTCGTAATCGGAGAGCAGGTCGTGCTGTCTATCGAGACCCGGCGCGTTGCGCGCATCGTCGTTCATCATGCTGAAATCCGGAAAGTCCACATTTGGAGACGATTATTCCACGAATGGAGACATTTGCTCGATTGGTGAAAACGCCTGAACCATCGGAATTCTTCTCGTTTCACCTCGATCGACTTGTTACCGCGTAGTGGGATGTCCCGGAAATGTCTCCAAATGGAGACGTCAGGGCGCCGCATGGCCCGTCAGCGGCCTTCGTTTTTTCATTTGGCGCTTCGATAGGGAGGTCGGTGTCCTTTGTAATCATGATGTTAACGCGATGCGGCATGCTTTTTGCGTAGCTGGCAGTCGAACGTAAGAACTTCAACCTGCACAACCCCGTGCAGGCAAACAAACTGGAGACAAGATGTCGTTTCTCATCGTGCTCGCCGCACTGGCGTTTCTGATGTTTGTCGCGTACCGCGGCTACAGCGTGATTCTGTTTGCCCCCATCGCAGCACTCGGGGCGGTTCTCCTGACCCAGCCGGAAGCGGTTGCCCCCGTGTTTTCCGGGATTTTCATGGACAAGCTGGTCGGCTTCGTCAAGCTTTATCTGCCCGTGTTCCTGCTTGGCGCCGTGTTTGGCAAGGTCATCGAGCTGTCCGGCTTCTCCGAGTCCATCGTGGCCGCCGCGATCAAGTACATCGGCCGCACGCGGGCCAATGCGGTCATCGTGGCCGTGTGTGCGCTACTCACCTACGGAGGGGTTTCTCTGTTCGTGGTCGTATTCGCCGTCTACCCGTTCGCGGCGGAGCTCTACCGGCAGAGCAACATTCCGAAGCGGTTGATGCCTGGCGCCATCGCGCTGGGCGCCTTCAGTTTCACGATGGATTCGCTGCCGGGCACTCCGCAGATTCAGAACATCATTCCGACGACGTTCTTCAAGACCACGGCCTGGGCCGCACCCGTGCTCGGTGTTGCCGGCGCGGTCTTCATCGTCGTGGTGGGGCTGACTTATCTCGAATGGCGCCGCCGCGCCGCCGCGGCCAACGGCGAGGGCTATGGTGCCTCGCTGCTCAATGAGCCCGAGCGAGTGAACTCGGACAATCTGCCGAACCCCGTGCTCGCCATCACGCCGCTGATCCTCGTCGGCGTGGTGAACTACGCCCTCACGAAGGCGATCCCGCATTGGTACGGCGGCCAATTCGATGTCACGCCCGATATCCTCCCGGGGCTTCATGCACCGGTGTCGATCTCGATCAACGGCGTGGTGGCGATCTGGGCGGTGGAGGGGGCATTGCTGACCGGCATCCTGCTCGTGCTTGTCACCGCGTTCGGCAAGGTGCGCGACCGTTTCGCCAACGGTACGAAGGTCGCTGTCTCCGGTGCATTGCTCGCGACGCTCAACACGGCGTCCGAGTATGGATTCGGCGGCGTCATCGCGGCGCTCCCCGGCTTCCTCGTGGTGGCCGACGCACTCAAGGGAATTCCCAACCCGCTCGTGAACGCCGCGGTCTCCGTCTCCACGCTCGCGGGCATCACGGGCTCCGCGTCGGGCGGGATGAGCATCGCGCTTGCGGCCATGTCCGACACGTTCATCAAGGCGGCGCAGGCGTCGCACATTCCGCTCGAGGTGCTGCACCGCGTGGTCGCCATGGCCAGCGGCGGCATGGACACACTGCCGCACAACGGCGCGGTCATCACGTTGCTCGCCGTGACCGGTCTCACGCACCGCGAATCGTATCGCGACATCTTCGCCGTGACGGTGATCAAGACGATGGCGGTGTTCTTCGTGATCGCGCTCTATTACACGACGGGGCTGGTGTGAACATGACCGCCATTTCCTCCACTTCGGCTTGTACCGCACCTGAGATGGACGCTGCAATGCGCCTGAACGGCAAGACGGCACTGATTACCGGTTCGACGAGCGGCATCGGATTGGGCATCGCCCAGGCGCTCGCACGTGCCGGCGCGAATATCGTGCTCAACGGCTTTGGCGATGTCGAAGCGGCGCGCCGCGCGGTCGAATCGACCGGCGCGCATGCGATTCATCTCCCCGCGGACATGCGCCGCGCCGACGAGATCGAGCACATGTTCGACGTCGCACGCGAGCGCTTCGGCGGCGTGGACATCCTTGTCAATAATGCGGGCATCCAGCACGTGGCGCCCATCGAGTCGTTTCCGGCGCAGCAGTGGGACGACATTATCGCGATCAACCTGACGTCGGCGTTTCACACGACGCGGCATGCCCTTGCGGGTATGCGCGAGAGGAACTGGGGGCGGATCGTCAACATCGCGTCGGTGCACGGACTGGTGGGCTCCGCCGGAAAGTCGGCCTATGTGGCCGCCAAGCACGGCCTGGTCGGACTCACGAAGGTCACCGCGCTGGAAACGGCGACGACCGGCGTGACGTGCAATGCCATCTGTCCGGGTTTCGTGCTCACGCCGCTGGTACAGAAACAGATCGACGATCTTGCCCTGCGCGAAGGACTCTCGGCGGACGACGCGCGCACGCGTTTGCTCGGGGAAAAACAGCCGTCCGGTCAATTCGTGACGCCGGAGATGCTCGGGAGCATCGCATTGATGCTCTGCTCGCCGATGGCGGCGGAGGTCCGCGGCGCGACGTGGGCCGCCGACGGCGGGTGGACGGGGCAGTCGTCGCGGTCTCCCATGCCGTAGGTAGTATGGAGGCACAACCGACAGCAGGAGCAGCACCCCAAACAAGTGTTCGCACGTCAAGCCAGGCGATCGCGCTTACGTCGTTGGGGGCCTGCGCGCTTTCTTCGTGTATCGCGATCTCGGTATTGTCGATGCCACCGGTGGCAAGGTCATCGCCCATCTAGCACGTGCCCACAGCGCGCCG
>OFTX01000096.1_pt1 | contig 54062 bp, 68 predicted proteins | sample 1775051 | NCBI WGS metagenome assembly OFTX01 (sample SAMN08195772, study PRJEB24354) | sludge metagenome | isolation source: sludge from phenol fed wastewater aerobic bioreactor A | place: India: Nagpur | collected 2016-09-15 | reverse complement strand
AGACGCTGTGTCCGGCGCATTGTGCACAGCAGACCTTGGTCACGCCGGACGCACACGCCCCCACGGTTCCACCGTTGGTGTTGCCGGCGCTGGTTCCGGCACCGATCGTACTGGCGCCACTGCCGATTGCACACGCGACGTACGCGCACACTGCGATCTGGCGACGATCCGGCACGCCGCCGGCGCTACGCTTCCGCGTTCTGCTGATCTAGGCCTCCGCACGTTCATTTCTCGTGGCCACGCCCGTGGCTGCGCTTGATCGTGTGGGGAGGTTTTTATGTGTTTCCCATCTTTTCGGCTGCGCGTGCGCGCGCTGCGGGCGACGTGGCGACGATGGCGAGGACGAAACCGGCTGTGCGGATGAATGGCATGGATTTCCTTTGCGACAGACACGCGTGGCAAGGCCACGCATGATAGGCGATGCACCCGAATGCGTGCACGACGGCGCATCGCGACCGGCCACGCGGCGCTATCATTGCGCGATTATTTTTCGGGTCTTTCCAGCGATGCCCATCTACGCCTTCCGTTGCGACGATTGCGGTGAAAAATTCGACCGCCTGCAAAAACTTTCCGCCCCCGATCCGGATACCTGCCCGCACTGCGGCAAGCACCACGTGCGCCGGCAGGTGACCGCGCCGGCGGCCCGCACCGGCTTCCGAGTCCGCGTCCCCGGTCCCTGCCCGGGGCGACGGACGGCACGTTCCGTACCTGACGTCAGGGTCACCCAACTGCCAGCGCGAAGTTTGCCATACAATTCGCCTCGACATGGATACACCTGCCCTGCACTTTCTCCTGCCGTTCGCGCTCCCCGCGTCGGCCCATTTTCCCGCACTGCTGGCCGGATTGGAGTTGCCCGCGCTCGAAAAGTTGCTCGCGCGCGGCGTCCCGTCGGCGCAGGACGTGCCGGAAGACCCGTTTGTCCCCACGCTGCCGCATGAGCGCTGGCTGTCGGACGCCTTCGGCCTGCCCGGCGTGCCCGCCCGCGCGCCGCTCGCGCCGTTCATGCTGCTCGAGGACAGCGGCTCGCTCGACACCCGTTACTGGTATTGCGCGCAGCCGGCGCACATCCACATTGCCACCGACCACCTGGTGCTCACCGACCCGGCCGAGCTGTCGCTGAGCCCGGAGGAGTCGGCCGCGCTCTTCGCCACGGCCCATGCACTGTTCGCGGACGTCGGCGGCGAGCTGATCGCGCCGCGTTCCGACCGCTGGTACCTGAGCGCGCCCGCGCTGGGCGAGCTGCTTACGGCGTCGCCCGGGCGCGCGGCAGGCCGTAACGTCGACATCTGGCTGCCGCAGGGCAAGGCCGAGCTGACGTGGCGCAAGTGGCAGAACGAAGTGCAGATGGCCTGGTACGACCACCCCGCCAACCAGGCCCGCGAGGCGCGTCGTCTTCCGCCGGTCAACGCCCTCTGGCTGTACGCCGGCGGACAACGCATTGCCGCGCCGCGCCTGAACCGTCCCTGCGTCACGGTGCTGTCCGACGACCCCGCCACCCGAGGTCTGGCCACCCACCTGCAGATCGCCCTTCATGCCACTCGGGCCGGGCTCGCCGCCGCCAACGGGCGCACCGTCGTGCAGATCGACACGCTGACCGACCATTTCCTGAGGGAAGACTGGGCGCGTTGGCGCGACGCCCTCGTCGAGATCGACCGCACGTGGCTCGCGCCGGCGCTCGAACGGGTCGCCAGGGGGCAGGCCCGGGAAGTCGCGCTGACGTTGTGCGGCGACTTTCACAGCGTGACGATCCGCTCGCGCGGCGTCGATCTGCGAAAGTTCTGGCGCCGCCAGTCGCTCGACGCGCGCGTGTCGGCCCTCGCCCGGATCGGCGAGGACGCGGCATGACCGACATCGTCACGCGTCAGGTCGACGACGCCGCCGCGCACGCCCTCGCACGCGACGGCATCCACCCGGTCCTCGCCCGACTGTTCGCCTCGCGAGGCGTATTGGCCAGCGAAGAGACCGAGACCGCCCTCGCCCGTCTGATTCCGCCCACGCAGCTCAAAGGCGCGCGCGAAGCCGCCGTCTTTCTCGCCGACACCATCGCCGCGAACCGGCGCATGCTCGTGGTCGCCGATTACGACTGCGATGGCGCGACCGCCTGCGCCGTCGCCGTGCGCGGCCTGCGCATGTTCGGGGCGAAGGTCGATTACCTCGTGCCGAACCGCTTCGAATACGGCTATGGCCTCACGCCCGAGATCGTGGCGCTCGCCGCGCAAGGCAGGCAGGGCCCGCCCGACGTGCTCATTACCGTCGACAACGGCATCGCCAGCCTCGACGGCGTGGCGGCCGCGCAGCGCCTCGGCATCGAGGTCGTGGTGACGGATCACCACCTCCCGGGCAGCGAGTTGCCCAACGCCCGTTGCATCGTCAACCCGAACCAGCCGGGCTGCGAGTTTCCGAGCAAGCATCTCGCGGGCGTGGGCGTGATGTTCTACGTATTGCTCGCCCTGCGCGCCGAACTGCGCGCTCGGGGCGCTTTCGGCGCGCGCGAGCAGCCGCGTCTCGATACCCTGCTCGATCTGGTGGCGCTTGGCACCGTGGCCGACGTCGTGAAGCTCGACGCCAACAACCGCATCCTGGTTGCGCAAGGCCTCGCGCGTATGCGCGCGGGTCGCATGCATCCGGGCATCAACGCGCTGTTTCGCGCCGCGGCCCGAAATGCCCGCCAGGCCGGCAGCTTCGACCTGGGGTTCGGGCTCGGTCCCCGCCTGAATGCCGCGGGCCGCCTGGCCGACATGTCGCTCGGCATCGAATGCCTGCTCACCGACGACGACGCCCGCGCCTGGACGCTCGCGCAGGAACTCGACGCCATGAATCGCGAGCGCCGCGAAATCGAAGCCGGCATGCAGCAGGAAGCGCTGGCGGATCTCGCGCGTTTCGACCCGCGTTCGGCCACCACGCTTTGCGCGTTCAACGAGACCTGGCACCAGGGCGTGATCGGCATCGTCGCGGCCCGCCTGAAGGAAAAGTTCTATCGACCGACGATCGTGTTCGCGCCGGGCGACGACGGGCAGATCAAGGGGTCCGGCCGCTCGATTCCGGGTTTTCACCTGCGCGACGCGCTCGATCTCGTCACGAAGCGCGAGCCGGGCCTGATCGCCAAGTTCGGCGGTCACGCCATGGCGGCGGGACTGAGTATCGCCGCCGACGCCCTGCCGCGCTTTCAGGCGGCGTTCGAGGCGGTCGGACAGGAATGGCTCGACGAGAAGGCGCTGTCGCGCGTGATCGAAACCGACGGCGACATCGGCGACGAGTGTTTCGTCCCGCCGTTCGTGGCCATCCTCGATGCGCAGGTCTGGGGCCAGGGGTTCCCGCCGCCGGTCTTTTCAGGCGAGTTCGACGTGCTCTCGCAGGCCATCCTCAAGGATAAGCACCTGAAGCTGCAACTGGGGCGCGGGCGCATGCGAATGAACGCCATCTGGTTCAATCATGCCGACACCCTGCCAAGCCGCGCACAGTTTGCCTATCGCCTGGCGGCCGACACGTTCAACGGCGTCTCGCGCGTGCAGATGATCATCGAGCACGCCCAGGGCCAGGGTTAGCGTCGGCGGGGCGTCGCCAACAGGCCCTAGGCCGCGGTGGGCGGCGCCCCGGCGACGTACTCGCGCATCACGCGCAGAAAGGCCTCTCGTGCCGGATGCACCTCCACGCCGCGATGCCGAACGAAAAAGTTCGGCACGGCGGCGAGGTCCTCCATCGCGTGGCCGACGATGTTCGCCTCCTGCCGATAACGTTGATAGATGCCGCGCGGCACGAGCGAATATCCCACTCCGGCGCCGACGCAGGCGACGATCGTCGCATAACTGCCGTAACTCAGAATGCGCCCGGGCGTGACAGCGTTCGACGCAAGCCACTGCTCCATCGTCGCGCGATACGGGCACCCGGACGGCCACATCAGCAGCGTGGCACCCGACAGATCCGAGGCCTCTTGCACCCGACCGGCCCGCGCGGGCGCAACCAGCACGATCGGCTCACGATAGATCTCGTCGGCGACCACCAGCGCCTGTGCCTGCGCTTCCAGGCAGGCCGTGCCCGCGATCAACGCGGCGTCGACGCGGCCGTGCTGAATCTCGTCGAGCAGATTGAGCGACGTATCCGTCACCAGGTTCAGGCGCACCTTCGGATAGGCCGCATGAAACCGCGCAAGCACGGCCGGCAGCCGCGACGTGGCCGACGATTCGATGGCTCCCAGCGAGAAATCCCCGGCCGGCTCGTTGGCCGGATTGAGCGCGGCGCTCGCCTCACGCGAGAGCGCGAGTATCCGATCCGCGTAGCCAAGCAGCGTGCGTCCGCTGGGGGTGAGTTGCAGTTTGCGGCCTTGCCTGTGAAAGAGCTTCACGCCGACCGCGTGTTCGAGCGAACGGATACGCGCGGTCACGTTCGACTGCACGCAATGCAGCGCCTCGGCCGCCCCCAGCACGCTGCCTTCGTCCACGATGGCCTTGAAGGTCTGAAGTTGCAGAAAATCCATGATCCTCTCCTGGGCCGGGTAGCCCTGCTGCGCGCAGATACACACATCGAAGTCGACGATGGTAGGCGACAACCGTCGACACTTCAATAATAGTGAACTGAATTGCCTCAACAATTCACTTTTTTAGCGTACGGGAAAGGCATAAGCTTCGGGTTATCCCTAGTGCGACGTCTGCCGGGGCCTCCCGCCCCGGCCAGCGCGCCGCCTCTCGTGAAGGAAGTCACATCATGTACCGCCCTCTGTCCGCCGCTGGTCATCTCAACGCCTCCGCCCCGGTGGTGACTGCGCCGGTCACGCCGCTCGGCCTGTTCTTCCGCGCCGTCGATCAATGGCGCGTGCACTATGAACAGCAGTTGCAGGCCGAGGCGCTTGCCGCGCTTGACGACACGTCGCTCGCCGACGCCGGTTACGCACGCGACGCATTCGGACTGCGTCACGCCGCTCGCTGAAGACGTTACCGGAGCGCGGCCGGCGTCGCGGTCCGCCATCGACCGAATTCCCCCGAAAAGTGGGGGAAACGGGGGCTTCGCTGCGCTATAATTTCGGTTTTCCCGAATTCGCACCTGTCAAAGCTCATGGAAGCCGAACGCCTCAACGCCCTCGAATCCCTGCTCGCCGATCTGCGCACTCGCGTCGGCGAGCTCAGGGGGTATCTTTGACTTCGATGTCAAGCAAGCTCGCCTGACGGAAGTCAACAAGGAACTCGAAGACCCCAACATCTGGAACGACTCCAAGCGTGCCCAGGCGCTGGGCAAGGAAAAGAAGTCGCTCGACGGCATCGTCACGAACCTGACGGAACTGGACGCCGGTCTCTCCGACACGCAGGAATTGTTCGACATGGCCCGCGAAGAGGGCGATGAAGATTCGCTCCTGGCGCTCGAGAGCGACACGCAGGCGCTTGCCGCGCGCGTGGGTGAAATGGAGTTCCGCCGGATGTTCAACAATCCGGCCGATCCCAACAACTGCTTCATCGACATCCAGGCCGGCGCCGGCGGCACCGAAGCCAACGACTGGGCCGGCATGCTGCTGCGCCAGTACCTTCGCTATTGCGAGCGCAAAGGCTTCAAGGCCGAAGTCCTCGAAGTGTCGGACGGCGACGTCGCCGGCATCAAGAGCGCCTCGCTCAAGGTCACCGGCGATTACGCGTACGGCTATCTGCGCACCGAGACCGGCGTGCACCGTCTGGTGCGCAAGTCGCCGTTCGACTCGTCGGGTGGACGCCATACGTCGTTTGCCAGCCTGTTCGTCTATCCGGAAGTGGATGATTCGATCGACATCGAAATCAATCCCGCCGATGTGCGTACCGACACGTACCGTGCCTCCGGCGCCGGCGGCCAGCACATCAACAAGACCGACTCCGCGGTGCGCCTGACGCACATCCCGACCGGCATCGTCGTGGCCTGCCAGAACGATCGTTCGCAGCACCGCAACCGCGCCGAAGCCTGGGACATGCTCCGCTCGCGCCTGTTCGAACACGAGATGCGCAAGCGTCGCGCCGAGCAGGACAAGCTGGAGTCGAGCAAGACCGACGTGGGCTGGGGCCACCAGATTCGTTCGTACGTGCTCGACCAGTCGCGTGTCAAGGATCTGCGCACCGGCGTGGAAACCGGCAACACCGGCAAGGTGCTCGACGGCGATCTGGACGACTTCATCTCGGCGAGTCTCAAGCAGGGAGTGTAAGGAATGGCGTTTGTCCGCACGCTCGCCGTGTGGGTGGTGAGCGCGCTGTGTCTGCAGCGCGCCGCCGTTGCCGCTCCGGCCAGTACACCGGGCGCACCGGGTGCAAGTCCCGAGACGGGACCGTACCTGCATGAATTGCTCAAGCGCCCGGATTTCTCGGGCGCCTACGCGCGCATCGTGGCGCCGCGCAATGTGCCCGCATGGGTGCGTCAGGGCGGCACGTCGACGCCGTCGCAACGTGTGAGCGTTGCCGGCAAGCCGTGGTTGCTGGTGCAAAGTTGCAAGCCGCACGACTGCCCGAGCGAGTATGTCCACATTTTGTACGAGCCGCGCTCGCAATCGATCGCGGCACTGTTCGTGCGAGACCCGAGTGCGGCGGCCAACGCGGGCCCGCATCAGGATCGCACCGAACTGATCTGGCTGGGCGCGCCCGACGGCTCGCTCAAGAATGCCCTGCTGCACACGCTGCGTTTTACCGAATAACCTCATCGTTCGCATCATGACCGATCAAAACACCCCGGCCCACGCGGCCAACCCGGCGGGCGACCTGCCGCAGGACGACAACAAGCTCATCGCGGAGCGCCGCGAGAAGCTGCAGGCACTGCGCGCCAACGGCGTGGCCTTTCCGAACGACTTCCGGCCCGAGCAGCGTGCCGGCGATCTGCAGGAACGCTTCAAGGACGTCGAGAACGAAGCGCTCGAAGCCGAACCCGTCGCCGTGTCGGTCGCCGGTCGCATGATGCTCAAGCGCGTGATGGGCAAAGCCGCCTTCGCGACCGTGCAGGACGGCAGCGGCCAGATCCAGTTCTTCATCGGCCGCGACGACGTGGGCGCCGAGTCGATGACCGCCTTCAAGGGCTGGGACATCGGCGACATCATCGCGGCCACCGGCACGCTGTTCCGCACGCGCACCGGGGAACTGTCGGTAAAGGTCAAGGAACTGCGACTGCTCGCCAAGGCGCTGCGTCCGCTGCCGGACAAGTTCCATGGCCTGTCCGATCAGGAAACGAAGTACCGTCAGCGTTACGTGGACCTGATCACCTCGCCGGAGACGCGCAGCACGTTCCGCGCCCGCGCCAAGGCGATCGCCTCGATCCGCAAGTACATGACGGACGCCGACTTCATGGAAGTCGAAACGCCGATGCTGCACCCGATTCCGGGCGGCGCCGCGGCAAAGCCCTTCATCACGCACCACAACGCGCTCGACATGCAGATGTACCTGCGTATCGCGCCGGAGCTCTACCTGAAGCGCCTCATCGTCGGCGGCTTCGAGCGAGTGTTCGAGATCAACCGTAACTTCCGCAACGAGGGCGTGTCGCCGCGCCACAATCCGGAATTCACGATGATGGAGTTCTACGCCGCCTATACGGACTACCGGTGGCTCATGGACTTTACCGAGGCACTGATCCGCAATGCTGCCGTGGACGCGCTCGGCACCGCTACCATCCAGTATCAGGGTCGCGAGCTGGACCTGTCCAAGCCGTTCCATCGCCTGACGATCGTCGAAGCGATCCGCAAGTACGCGCCCGAGTACACCGAAGCGCAACTGGCTGACGTCGAGTTTGTGCGTACTGCGCTCGGCAAGTACGGCGTGAAGGTCGACGCGCCGCAATTCAAGAACGCCGGTCTGGGCGCACTGCAGTTGGCACTGTTCGAAGAGACTGCCGAGAGCCAGCTGTGGGAGCCGACCTTCATCGTCGACTACCCGGTGGAAGTCTCCCCGCTCGCGCGCGCCTCGGATTCGGTACCCGGCATCACCGAGCGCTTCGAACTGTTCATCACGGGACGCGAGATCGCCAACGGCTTCTCCGAGTTGAACGATCCCGAAGATCAGGCGGCACGGTTCCGCGCGCAGGTCGAGCAGAAGGACGCCGGCGACGAGGAAGCGATGTACTACGACGCCGATTACATTCGCGCGCTCGAATACGGCATGCCCCCGACGGGCGGTTGCGGTATCGGCATCGATCGCCTGATCATGCTGCTCACCGACAGCCCGAACATTCGCGACGTGCTGCTGTTCCCGCACCTGCGCCGCGAAGACTGAGGCGCATCGAGGCGCTTGCCGTCAAGCTGCGACAAACCACCGTCGCAGCGAAATTGAAAATGCCGCAGCATGCTGCGGCATTTGTCATTCGACGTCGGCGTCAGCGGGCCCGCGGCGGCGAGGCTCGCTGATCGACACGTACGTCAGATGCGCAGCGAAGCTTACCCTGAGCCCCTTATCATTGCCCGCGATCTCGCGAGACTCGGCGGACAGCGCGGACGCCGGCCGTTTCGACGGCCTCGGTGCCGCCCCCGCCTCCCCCTGCACCGGATCGTCCCCTGCCATTCGCCGTCGCGGGCCGCGCGGCCCCGGCGCAACGACGCTCGCCGCAACATCGCCGACTCGGGCACCGACGAATTCACGCGCCATGGCGACAGCCGACGGCAACGTCGCCACGGTCGCCGCGCGCGCCGGGTCGGTCGATGCGACTGACGTCAGGACAGGAGAAGGGGAACCACTGGTCGGGCGCGACGAGAATACGGACATGCGAAGACTCCTCGGGGACTGGCAGCGGATTGTGCCGGTTGCGAGTCTAGGCAACGGCGGGCTGCACGCTGTCGCATCGCGCGCATGACCTGCGCAAAATGGCACAACGAGCGCTTCGCATCAGAAAGCCGGGGTTCCACGATAGGCGGACGGCCAATCGCCGTCGAGACGCAACCAGGTACGCGAGATGGGGAGAATCGCACCACTCGACGCTTCCTCGGCCAGTTGTCGCAACGCCAGCGAGCCCAGCGTCTTCGGATCGGTCGGGAACACGAGCAGGAACGTCCGGTTGAGCGCCACGGCAGCGAATTCGCGCACCTCGAAATGATCGACCATCGATTGGTAGAGGTTGCCGAGCACGAGTCCGCCTGCGGGTGCCATCCAGTTGCCTCGACACCCTCCGATCATGGTGCCGTCGTCGAGTCGGGCTATACCGAATTCGAAATGACGCGCCGTCCAGGCCCGCGAGAGGTTCGACGCGGCCTGACTGAAAGCTTCCTCGAAGGTGAGTCCCGCAGCGTGCAAATCCCGCGCTTGCAAACGGCGCAGGCCGCGCGGGCCGTCGAGCACGAGGACGACGAAAACATCGTTGGAGAACGGTTCGCTGACATCGCCGGCAGGGTCGTGCTCATCCACCCAGGCACGGGTGACCACGTACGGATAGACGTGGGGATGGCTCGCGGTGTCGAGCGGCGTTTCCAGCGGCGGCAGGGTATCGATCATGGCGTCACGTTCGCGGACAATGCGTGCCATTATGCGCGCGCCACCAACGCAGCGCACGGTACACGATCCACAGCATCGTCAGTGGTAACAGCACGACGCCCCACTGCCCCATCGGCGGCCACAGGGCTGCGAGATACGCTTGCAACGGCACGATCCATACGAGCCAGGCAAGCGCTGTGCTGGCGCCATGCAGCATCGCACGGCGCGATCGCGCCATGGGCGTACCGCCCGCCCCTGCCCACTCGGGTAACCCGGTCAGCCCCATCAGCGGCACGACCAGCCATGCCAGTTCGTAATAAAGCAGATAGGGTTGCGCGAGCAGCGTTGCCGTCGTCGCCGCGGCAACACGCAGCGCCGGCGGCGCCGGGGTCGTCCACAGCCATGCGGTGAAGAGCACGGATGGCAGCGCGATCACCGCGTAGAGCACGTAAGCGCCGGACAGTCCCACGCCGTGCAGGCGCGCCATGGCGAAGACGGTCGGCATGGCGTGCCAGATCCCTCCCGCGCCCTGCTGCACGACCTCGGTGTTGAACCGCGCAACCGCGAGAAAGAAGGCGCGCCATAGCGGCCAGCCCGCCCACGCCATCGACAGACCGCAGGCAACGGCACCGACGACGACCATCGTCGTCAACGCGCGCCATTGACCCGCGCAAATCCACCACAGCGGCAGAAGCAACGCCAACTGCGGCTTGATGACGAGCAATCCGCCGCAGAGCCCGGCCAACGAAGGACGCGATCCGCCATACGTGAGCGCCACGCACATCAGCAATAACGTGACGAGCGAATTCTGTCCCGCCAGCAAGGCAATCCACAGCCCCGGAAACGCCAGCGCCACCAGCCACGGCCAGCCACTTTGGCCGCGCCAGATCCTCACCGCAGCGACGTACGCCGCCAGACTCACGACGACATAGACCGCATACGCCGCAGGGTAGGACAGCCACGAGAGCGGCTGAATCCCCCACTGAAACGGAGGTGGGTAAAGCCAATGCCCGGCATCCGGATAGGCAGGAAAGAACCTGAGCAGCGCCGGGAACAACGTCGTCGGGTCGAAAGCGGCGAGCGGACCGAGGTGACGCGTAATCCACGACACCGTCCAGAACACACGCAGATCGTGACCCAGCGGTGGCATGCCATGACCCGATGCGCCGAGCGGTTCGGCGTCGGACGTCAACCAGCTGAGCGCCCATGCGCCAAGCGCCGCGAGTTGCAGCGCCAGCATTACGGCCGCCGCCGGCACTGCGACACGCGGCAATGCCCCGCTTCGCGCAGTCGGTGCATCGTCCCCGGCGCATGTCGGGGAAATGTCGGACGTCGATGCCTGACGCTTCACATGACCTCCCTCGGCACTTGTTTCAGATGTTAAGGCGCGGCAGCCCCTACGGCGCACACGGCGCCATCAGAATACCAAAATCCCCTTATGATTCATCGACTTAAATTCACACCGACCGCAACGTCCGCGCACTTGCCGAGACGCAGGTTTTACATCGCGTTACAAAATGAAACGGATGCCGACTTTGCCGTGAACGACACTTTTCTCATGCGAAATCGCCCCGTGCTCGCCAGCACGCAGAAAGGGGAATCGCACTTACCGCACGATGGAGAAAACAACATGGATAACGATCTGCAACCGCGTCGCATGCACCCGCTGATTGCTGCCGCTGCCGGCAGCGTCGTGGTCGTGAGTCTGCTTGGCGTGGCCGCCATCACGGGTGTGCTGCCGCTTGCGCGAAGCACCGATGGCCCTGCCCCGACGGGTAACAGTTCGCCGGGTAACAGTTCGCAATACGCGCTGACGTCGCCGCAATCGCAGCCGTCGTGGTCGACGCAGCCGGGCGCAGCCTCCCAGCAAGGGACGCAGCCGACCCAACAAGCGCAATATGCGCCGCAGCAGGCCCCGGCGCAACGCACCCCGGCGCCGCAACCGTCCTACGCGCAACAAGCCGCCGCACCGGCGCGTCAGCAGGCGGCAACGTGCTCGACCTGCGGCACGGTCCAGTCGGTGGAGCCGATTCGTACGCAAGGTCAGGCAACGGGTCTCGGTGCCGTGGGCGGTGCCGTTGCCGGCGGTCTGCTCGGCAATCAGTTCGGCGCCGGCAACGGCCGCACCGCAATGACGGTGGTCGGCGCCCTTGGCGGCGGACTGGCCGGGAACGAAGTCGAGAAGCGCGTGCGATCCGAAACGGTATATCGCGTGTATGTGCGCATGGACACCGGCAAGACCCGCTACTGGACGTATCAGTCGGCGCCGGGTGTGCAACCGGGCGACCGCGTGCGACTCGAAAACAACGGCCTGGTGCGCGCGGGTTAATACATGCTTGCGGTCGGCACCGAGGCAATCGCTGCGATGCGAGCGCATTGACCGCCCGCCCCACCAAAGACAAAAGCCGCTCTCTCTGGAGCGGCTTTTGTCTTGTCGGCGCCCGGAGGCGACGCTCAGGCGGGCCGGTCGCGCCGGTCACCCGCGGATCAGTCGGCTTCGTCGATCCACGCCATCTGGATGGCCTCGAGGATCTTCTCGCCCGAGCGCTCCGGCGCATCGTCGAAGCCGTCGAGTGCCATCACCCATTCCCGCAGGTCGGTAAAGCGCACGTATTGCGGGTCGACGTCGGGATGCGCCTCGGTGAGCGCGATCGCGATATCCAGCGTATCAGTCCATTTCATGGGGCAGGCTCCTGTTTCTCTCGTGTCACCGCACAACGCCGGACGGCGTCGCTCAGTGATTTTCCTTGGCGTGATTGATCGTGTACTTCGGAATCTCGACGACCAGATCCGAATCGGCGGGCATCAGCGTCTGGCACGACAGGCGCGACGTAGGCTCGAGCCCCCAGGCCTTGTCGAGCAGATCTTCCTCTTCGTCCGCGGCCGGTTCCAGCGCTTCAAACCCCTCGCGCACGATCACGTGGCATGTGGTGCAAGCGCACGACAGTTCGCAGGCGTGCTCGATTTCGATATGGTTGTCCAGCAGCGCCCGGCACACGGACGTGCCCGGCGCGACTTCCAGCACCGCGCCTTCCGGGCAAAGCTCGACGTGAGGCAATACAACGATTTGAGGCATGGCTTTCGGTTTCCGTGGTGTCTTACAGTTTGTCGATGTCGGCCACGCGCCGGCCGGCGAGCGCCGCGCGGATGCTCTTGTCCATGCGGCGGGCGGCGAACGCATCGGTCGCATGCGAGAGCGTTTCGGTCGCTGCCTTGATGGCGGCCTGATCGTCGCCAGACGCCTTCTGCCGCAGATCGGCCAGCAGCGTGTCGATGTGAGCGCGCTCGTCGGCATCGAGCAGCTCGGGATCGGCCTGCAAGGCGCTGTCGATTGCCACGAGCAGACGCTCGGCTTCGACCTGTTGCTCGCGCAGCGCACGGGCGCGCATGTCCTGCTCGGCCGAGCCGAAGCTGTCCTGCAGCATGCGCGAGATGTCCTCGTCAGCCAGACCGTACGACGGCTTGACCTCGATCGAGGCCGCCACGCCGGAATGCATTTCCTGCGCCGAGACCGAGAGCAGCCCGTCGGCGTCGACCTGATACGTCACGCGAATGCGCGCCGCACCGGCCGTCATCGGCGGAATGCCACGCAACTCGAAGCGCGCGAGCGAGCGGCAGTCGGAGGCCAGTTCGCGCTCGCCCTGGAGCACGTGAATGGCCATGGCCGTCTGGCCATCCTTGAAGGTGGTGAACTCCTGTGCGCGCGCTACCGGAATGGTCGCGTTGCGCGGAATGATCTTCTCGACCAGCCCGCCCATCGTCTCCACGCCGAGCGAGAGGGGAATCACGTCGAGCAGCAGCCAGTCGTCGCCTTCGGCCTGATTGCCCGCCAGCAGGTTGGCCTGCACCGCGGCGCCGAGCGCCACCACCTGATCCGGATCGAGATCGACCAGCGGTTCCCGGCCGAAGAATCCGGCCACCGCCTCGCGCACTTGCGGCATACGCGTCGCGCCGCCGACGAGGACGACGCCCTTCACGTCTTCCGGGCCCATTCCGGCGTCGCGCAGTGCCTTGCGCATCGGACCGATCGTGCGCTGCACGAGCGATGCGCCGAGCGCGGTGAATTGCTCGCGCGCGAGCGAGAGTTCCACCTTGCGTCCCGCCGACAAGGTGAGCGCGATCGTCGCCGTGTCGGCATCCGTCAGTGCTTCCTTGGCGGTACGCGCGTGATCGAGCAGGCTGCGTACATCCTGCGGGGTGAGCGTTGCGATATCGAGCCCCGCGGCCTCTACCGCCCAACGGTAGATCGCCTGATCGAAGTCGTCGCCGCCGAGCGCGGAGTCGCCGCCCGCCGCGAGCACTTCGAAAACGCCCTTGGTCAGCCGCAGGATCGAGATGTCGAAGGTGCCACCGCCGAGATCGTAGACCGCGTAGAGGCCCTCCGCCGCGTTGTCCAGACCATACGCAATGGCCGCCGCCGTCGGCTCGTTGAGCAGCCGCAGCACATTCAGCCCGGCCAGCCGCGCGGCGTCCTTGGTCGCCTGACGCTGCGCATCGTCGAAATAGGCGGGCACGGTAATGACGGCGCCAACGAGATCATCGCCGAGCGTATCTTCGGCGCGCTGACGCAGCGTCGCGAGGATTTCCGCCGACACCTCCACCGGGCTCTTCACGCCGCCGGCCGTGTTCATTTGCACCATGCCGGGCGCGTCGACGAAGTCGTACGGCGCGTTGTCGGCGTGAGCGACATCGGCCAGGCCCCGGCCCATGAACCGCTTGACCGAGACGATGGTGTTGCGCGGATCGGTGGCCGCCGCCGCCTTGGCGTCGTACCCGATCTGGGTACGCGGCCCGCCGAGATAGCGCACGACGGACGGCAGCAGCACGCGGCCCTGTTCGTCGGGAAGGACTTCGGCCACGCCGCTGCGCACGGAGGCCACGAGCGAATGCGTCGTGCCCAGGTCGATGCCCACGGCGAGTCGCCGCTGGTGCGGCGCGGGGGACGTGCCGGGTTCGGGGATTTGCAGACGGGCCATGACTTTGCAATGCGGGCCACGCGCGCGCGCGTGCACCCTGTTCTCAAGCAGTTCTCAGGGACATGTGACGGCGCCGCACCGGGCCGTCACGCGTTTTCCAGCATTTCGATGCGCTGCGCCACGTCTTCCTCGGCGCGCGCAATGAACATCAGTTGCCGCACGGCTTCAGCCGCCGGCTGCCAGGCTTCGCTCTCGAGCCAGTCGCCCAGCTTCGCGAGCCGCACACGACGGTCGTCGCGCAGCGATCTCGCCAGCGCATCGAGCGCACCGACGTTACGGGCGGCCACGGCGTCGTCGATGGCTTCGCGCCACTCCATCTGCTGCATCAGGAAATCGGGGGCCATCGCGGTATTGTTCTCCGCGCCCACGTCGATGCCCTGCAACGACAGCAGATAAGTCGCGCGCTGCAGCGGATCGCGCAACGTGCGATACGCCGCATTCGCCTGCGCCGCCCATTGCATCGCCACACGGCGCTCCGCGTCGCTCGCGCTGGCGAAGCGATCCGGATGCACGCGCGACTGCACCGCGCGGTATGCCGCGTCAAGGGCCTCACTGTCGAGCGTGAAACGCTGCGGCAGCTCGAACAGCGTGAAATAGTTGTCAGTCAATGCACTCATCGCGCAATCGTAAAAAAAGCGGCTCGCGCCGCCTTGTTGCCTACGCTGCCATCCGTTCGCCCTGTTGGCGACGCTCGTCGATCACGGCATGCCGTGTCGGATCGTGTCACGCATCGGGCGGCTCGCCGCGTTCGCACTTGCGGCACGGCAATCGACTACCGAGCATCGCCTCACGACCTTCGGGGCTTTGCGTCCATGTCCGGATCTGCCAGGGCGGAAGATGCCGGACATGTTGACCGTGCCCGCAGGCCAGTCGCGCGACCCATTGACCTTCGTCGTCCTGCCGAAAGCCAACGATCTCGCGCAACGGCGCAGCGTCAGACGCGGAACGACTCGCCGCAGCCGCACTCATCCTTGACGTTCGGATTGTTGAAGCGGAATCCTTCGTTCAGGCCTTCGCGGGCGAAGTCCAGCTCGGTGCCGTCGATATACGGCAAGCTCTTCGGGTCGACGATCACCTTCACACCATGGCTTTCGAAGACCGTGTCCTCGCCCGCCACTTCGTCGGCATATTCCAGCTTGTAGGCCAGGCCCGAGCAGCCGGTCGTCTTCACGCCCAGCCGCAGACCCACGCCCTTGCCGCGCCGCGTGAGGTAACGCGAAACGTGCTGCGCGGCCTTCTCGGTCAGTGTAATGGCCATGTTTGCCTGCTTCCTCTATGCGTTCCGCACTCAGGCGGCATCAGCCGTCTGACCGTGCTTCTGCTTGTAGTCGGCAACCGCCGCCTTGATGGCGTCTTCCGCCAGAATCGAGCAGTGGATCTTCACCGGCGGCAATGCCAGTTCCTGCGCGATTTCCGTGTTCTTGATGGCGAGCGCCTGATCCAGCGTCTTGCCCTTGACCCACTCGGTCACCAGCGACGACGAAGCGATCGCCGAGCCACAACCGTAGGTCTTGAACTTGGCATCGTCGAGCACGCCGGCTTCGTTCACGCGGATCTGCAACTTCATCACGTCGCCGCAGGCCGGTGCGCCGACCATGCCCGTACCGACGGCGTCATCGCCCTTTTCGAACGAGCCGACGTTGCGCGGGTTTTCGTAGTGATCCAGAACTTCCTTGCTGTACGACATGGCTAACTCCTTGAATACTCAGTGTGCGGCCCACTGGATCGAATTCAGATCGACCCCGTCCTTGTACATTTCCCACAGCGGCGACAGATCGCGCAGCTTGCCGATCTTGCTCTTGAGCAGCTCGACCACGTAGTCGACTTCCTGCTCGGTCGTGAAACGACCCACCGTGAAGCGAATCGAGCTGTGCGCCAGTTCGTCGTTGCGACCCAGGGCACGCAAAACGTACGAAGGCTCCAGCGACGCCGACGTGCAGGCCGAGCCCGACGACACGGCCACGTCCTTGATCGCCATGATCAGCGACTCGCCTTCGACGAAGTTGAAGCTGATGTTCAGGTTGTGCGGGACACGCTTTTCCATGTCGCCGTTCACATACACCTCTTCCATTTCCGTCAGGCCCTTGAGCAAACGGTCGCGCAGCATGCGCACACGCTCGTTCTCGACGGCCATTTCCTCGCGTGCCAGGCGGAACGCCTCGCCCATGCCCACGATCTGGTGCGTGGCGAGCGTGCCCGAGCGCATACCGCGCTCATGACCGCCGCCGTGAATCTGCGCCTCGATGCGAACGCGCGGCTTGCGGCGCACGTACAGCGCGCCGATCCCCTTCGGACCGTAGGTCTTGTGCGCCGAGAACGACATCAGGTCGACCTTCAGCGTGGCCAGGTCGATCGGCATCTTGCCAGTGGCCTGGGCGGCGTCGACGTGGAAAATGATGCCTTTCTCGCGGCAGATCTCGCCGATCGCCCCGATGTCCTGGATCACGCCGATTTCGTTGTTCACGGCCATGACCGACACGAGAATCGTGTCCGGACGCAGTGCCGCCTTGAACACTTCGAGATCGAGCAGACCGTCGTCCTTCACGTCCAGGTAAGTGACTTCGAAGCCTTCGCGCTCGAGTTCGCGCATGGTGTCGAGCACCGCCTTGTGCTCGGTCTTCACCGTGATGAGGTGCTTACCCTTGCCTTGATAAAAGTGCGCCGCGCCCTTGAGGGCGAGGTTGTTCGACTCGGTGGCGCCCGACGTCCACACGATCTCGCGCGGATCGGCGTTCACCAGCTTGGCAACTTCCTCGCGCGCCTCTTCCACTGCCTGCTCGGCAGCCCAGCCGAACGAGTGGCTGCGCGACGCCGGGTTGCCGAACTGCTCGCGCAGGTAAGGCAACATCTTGTCCACGACGCGCGGGTCAATCGGCGTCGTGGCGCTGTAATCCATGTAGATGGGGAGGTTGAGGGTGTCGTTTTTCATGGGGTGCTCCAGGATCGTGCCGCGGCGCCTGTTATGAACGGGCCATATCGAAGACCGAATTGGGAATACGCGCTGCAATGGTCTGGTTGTTGGTGCCAGACTCGCGCGTGTCGCGCAGAACAGCCTGCTGGGCCTGCTTGCTGCGCTGCTGCTCGACGAGGTCGCGCAGCGAAACGGAATCGAGATACTCGACCATCTTCTGGTTGAGCGTCGCCCACAGCTCGTGCGTCATGCAATGACCGCGATGGCCGTCCTGGCCCTTCTCGCAATTACCCTTGCTGCCGCACTGGGTGGCGTCGAGCGGTTCGTCGACCGCAATGATGATGTCGGCCACCGTCACCTCTTCCGCGCGACGCGCCAGACTGTAGCCGCCGCCCGGCCCGCGCACGCTCTCCACGATTTCGTGGCGACGCAGCTTGCCGAACAACTGTTCCAGATAAGAGAGGGAGATTCGCTGACGCTGACTAATGCCCGCAAGCGTCACGGGACCCGCGTCCTGGCGCATGGCCAGGTCGATCATCGCCGTGACGGCGAAACGGCCTTTCGTGGTAAGTCTCATGATGATGCAGGGGATTAATCTCGACTATTTTCGTCAAGTATAAATTCCCTACGAATTTAGTCAAGTACTTCTGGCCCACTTTTTGCGAAAGTTCCGTCGCCCGCTTGTGAAATTTCTCATTTTTCGGGACGAATGTCTGGCTGCGGGGAGCGCAGCGGGAACAGCAGCACCAGGGGATTGCGCAGCACGGCGCGCCAGATGGCGCGATGGAGTTGCCGGCGGTCGCCCAGTCGCAGTGCACGCGATCGGAGCGCCATGTGGAATGCTAACGCAAAACTGACGCCGACGTTGAGCAGCGCCATCGATCCGACCCCGGCCACCGCCAGCCACAGGGCCGGGTCGTGCAGCACCGGCAGCCCCAGCACTCCGATGGACGTGGCGATCGCCCCCGTCGACAGCGTGACGTGACGGACGTCGAAGGGCAGCGCAAAAGCCGTCAGCACCGCCGGCACGAGACCGAGCATGAAGCCGAGCGTCAGGTTCCCCAGCACCGGTGCGATGTGCCGACGGCACCCGTCGGCGATGCGCGCCGCGCCGTTGCGGCCGAAGACGAAGCGCAGCCGGCGGTTGTAGGCCAGCACGTCGCCGATGCCGTGAAGCGCGAACCAGTTGTCCGCCCATCCGGAGATCAGGCTCGAGCACCAGAGCAGCACGCCGGTGAGTGCGGCAAAGAACGGGGTGACCCCCAGGATCGAGAACGACGCCAGCGTGGCATGCGCCTTCTCCGGCGGGATCGTGTTCATGCCGAGCGCCGCCGATACGGACCACTGCACCAGCAGGCAGAACGGGAAGACCATGGCCAGATTTCCGAAGATGGCAGCCGCCTGCGTTCGCACGAGGGCGAGTACCTCGCCCACGAAGGCGTCCATCCCGGCGGGCGTATCGACGTCGTCGAGCTTGCTCGCGATGGCCGGCGCGGTCATGGCCGGCTGCTTGGTTGCCAGCGTGAAGTGGCAGAAGTGCATGAAAAGAAAGCACAGCGCATAGTTCGCCCCGGCCAGGAAGCCCTCCACGATGGTGGGCAGGTGCGCACTCGTGATCATGAACTTCACATACACGGTGACCACCGTCACGAGCCCGCCGCCACAGGCCATTTTCAACATCGTGAAGTATTCGCTGCGATTGCGGGCGATGTAGTGCTCCCCGGTTTCCGCACTGCGCTCCACGACCTTGCGCGCGAGCAGGCCGAACGACGTACGCGCGAGCTCGCCCACACTCTGGCTGGCCTTGTTCGCCCGCACCAGGTCGGCGAGCAGCTTGACCCGCGCGACGGCCCGGTCGCCACGCTCGCCCTGCGTAAGCCATGCGTCGAGCAGGCGCTCCAGGCGGCGGATTCTCGCCTTCGCGCGCTCGACCTGGAAGACGATGTCCACGCTCACGCCGTTCTCGTCGAGATGCGCATAGACCTGACGCACGGCGCGGCCACAGTCGTCGAGCAGCGCACGAAACACGTTGATCTGCTGGACGAAGCGCTGCGACGGTGGCGCGCCGTGCGCGAATGCCTGGCCGGCGTCCTCCAGTTCCTGCATGGCCCGCCCCAGCCGGTAAAACGGCGATTCGGTCACGCGCGGATAGGGCAGGCGCGAGCGCACCGCCTGCGACAGACCGGTCGACGCAATCTGGTCGACGAGGTGGTGCATCGCCGCGAGCAAATCCTGCGCAAAGGGATTCCAGTCAGTGTTCTCGTCCTCGCCTTCGCCGAAATGCAGCAGCGCGATGAGGTCGGCCAGCAATTCGGGCGGCATGGCCGCGATCCAGTCGGCGGCGCGGCCGTCGGGGAACATCAGCGAGCACAGCGCCGAGAGATCGCGGCGCGTGGGCGGCGGCGGAATCAGCGCCTTCTCGATACGCTCGACCAGGGCGCCCCAGAACCCGGGACGCACCGGCATGCCGGTGTCGCTGAGCAGCGAGATGGCGTCGCTTTCGTGGATCACGCTGCGCAGCGTGCGCGCCACCGGCAACCGCCACGCCGGATTTCGCCCGAGCATTTGCAGCAGATAGCGCAAACGCGTGTGCGGGCGATACCTCGCCGTCTCGCCCTCCTCCCGATCTTCGTTGACGAGCGCACCCCGCTTCTGCACCCAGTGCGCCAGTTCGATCAGCCACTGATTGCGAACGGCAAGCGGCGCGCCGGGGTCGGCGTGTGCGAGCAGTTCGTCGAGCTGATGGCCGGCGTGACGGGAGGCACGCCACTTGCGCCAGTACGAGGTAAGCGAATTGAGCATCGATGGGAGAGGCGAGAAAACGGATGAAAGGAGTCGCGAAAATGCCGTGGAAACCGCGCAGGTGCCGCGAACGCGGCAGTGGCGACTGCAGCAAGGACGGCCACACGCCGGCGATGGGGCGAATGATAGCGCCATCGGGACTGCTGGCGAAATCGTCGGGAGCGGCGCACACGCGCGCGAACGAGGATTCGCCCGGTGTGCGCCGGGAACGCGGCAGAGCGCGGCCGATGATCCCGGCAAGCCGCGCGCCTCCCTGGAGCCGGTCAGGCGCCCTGTCGAAGCCGTCTGAGCAGGCCGTCGATGCCGTCTTCGATGTAGTCGAGCACCGTCTCGAAGCCCTGCGCGCCGCCGTAATACGGATCGGGCACCTCCTCGGCGTCGTGCCGCGTGGCGAAGTCCATCAATCGCACAATCTTGTGACGATGCTCGGCCGGACAATCGGCCATCAGCTCAGCCACGTTGGCGTTGTCCATAGCCACGATCCACTCGAAGCGCGCGAAATCGCCTCGCTCGACGCGTCGCGCGCGCAGGGCGCTCAGGTCGTAACCGCGACGCTCGGCCGCCGCCTGCGTGCGAGCGTCGGGCGCATGACCGATGTGATAGCCGTGCGTGCCCGCAGAATCGACCTCGATCAGATCGCTCAGCCCGGCTTCGGCCAGACGGTGACGAAAGATGCCATCGGCACTGGGCGAGCGGCAGATGTTGCCCATGCAGATAAATAAAACTGACGTTTTCTTCATTTAAATCAACCACATAAGAGCAAAACAAGCATAAAAAAATAGGTGCAAAAACGTCCTATTGCGTCCTAATAAAATCAATAACTTACTTGCCGGTTTTGAACACGGCCGAAGCGATGTGCGAGACGACAATGTGAGACGGAATGCTATGCTTTGCGGGCTGTTTGGACAACTTAACTACGGGGCAACACGTGAAGAAACTTCATCAAACGGTCGGCGGGCTGCGAAAGTTCAGTGAACAATACACGCGCACTCTACAGACGTTCCATGCATTTAGAGAGCGAGTCCGGACCGTCGGCGAAGACGACACCGGAAATCTCCAATTCAAATATCCCGTTTTCGATGAACGCGACAACGAATTTTCGGTTCGGATCAGCGATCGCACCGTTCGGTTCGTCTTTCATATGGACTTCATCCGTACGGAACAAACGATTCCAAGGCTGGATTATTTTGGGGTTGTGAAAGCGTTCGTTTATTGGCCGTGGCAGGAACGCGAGCTGTCAGCTCGGGTTCCTGCGTTCGCTGAATTCACTATCAAAGGAGAAAATTGGGTCGAGCTTCCGGTCCCGGGCAGCGAAACGCCGGTTGACGTGGATCTGCATAGCGAGGTCGAAAACCTAATTTTCCATTTGTTGTATGAGGCATCGCTCGTCAAGGTCTAATTAATACTGTGTTTTTATACAGCATTTATGCTAGTTTACCTCCCTCATCAGCACCACGAGGAAGGCCGCCATGCGAGATCCACACAACACCAGATTCATCGTCGTCCCGTTCAGCAAAGGGACAGGCGACGATCTGCTTCCCGTTGAAGTGCGGCCGGCCAGCACGAGCGCCGGCGCCGTGCGCGTCGCGCACTCAATGCGCGAGCGCCATGCTGGGGTGGCAGCCTACGAGGTCGTCGTTGACCCGGAGACCAGCGCCATGGACTCGCCGAAGGTCCTTTTCCTGCACGGCCGAGTTCCGGTGCTCGACGAGTTCGCGTCGGCGTAGCGAGGGGTCCGTGGTATGCCTCTCAATCCCCGCCCTTCTGACCTGACCATCGATCAGCTGCGCAGTCTGTGGCTCACGCACAAGGATCCTGATCTGCGGCGGGCGATCGAAGAAGTCGCCTTTCGCCGCCTCGATGCGCAGCGGCGAGACAAGGTACTCGTGGAAGTGGAAAAGCTCTACGCCATCATCCATCAGGCGTGGCGCGAGGAAGTCGGCGACACGCTCATCGCGCTCGAGTGCCTTCGTGCCCTGCTTTCGGATCAGCGACAACGCCGAGGCGAACTGCCGGGCATCCCGGGGGCACCGAACCGATAAAAGATAATTTTGGATATCATTTTTCAATTTTTGATAACCGCAATTATCTTTCTCTCTCATGAACCGTTCGACGCGGAAAGCGTCCAGTGCGACGCGCCGCCCAAGCGGACGCCCCAGTACATGAGCCAGCGGCGCCAGGCCGGCACGCAGGTTGCGGCGGACGCTTCGCGCAGCACGCGGTCGGCCACCGCCCGGGTCACAAGTTTCGTCGTATCGCGCCAGCCATGCACGGCGGCGGCCTCGTTCGAGGTTCCACCGGTGAGCCAGTAGACGACCGGCAGCCGCGGTACCGACGCGAGATCGGTGACGAAACCGCGCGGCACCGTGATCACCGCCCCCGCAACATCCGATTGATAGAGCAGGTCCGACACCAGCCGCCACCGGCCGTCGTCGCAGCCGGTGGCGTTCTCGATGACGAGGCGTGTCAGGAAGCGGCTCATTTCGCCGCGGTGCCAGTCGCTACATCTTGTGGCCACGCGGCGATCGCAGCCGCGAGCAAAATCTGCGCGGTCGTCACCCCCATCACGATTCGATCCTGATCCTGCACCGACAGCGGCGACGCCTTCACGACGGTGATGAGTGCAGGAAGACCTGCGCTCGCGAGCGTCTGAAGATTTACCGCATCGACGGTCGAGCCAGCTGCACAGACCGCGTTCACGACCGGCTGCGCCTCGGCGAGCGATTGCAGCGCGCCGTCGCTCATGCCGCTGACCTGCTGCAGCGAGGCAATCGCGACCTCGACCGGCGGGCAGACCCGGGCTGCGACTTGCGATGGCGAGGGGACGGACTGGGCTGTCGTCGAGCAGGCCGCGAGGGCGCACGAGAGCATGGCCGCGCACGCGGCCAACATGGCAAAACGCTTCATGGTGATTTCCTTACGGGGTGGAAAAATTGATGGCTGCGGCAGCCGCACTCGTCACGGCAGCCGAAATGCTGGAAGCAATGCCGCCGCCGGCGGTGATCGGCGCGCTGGCCGACACGCCGGTTTCAGAGAAATCGAGGGTGAAACCCTCGCTGGTATTGGTCACGCGAACGGTGACGGCGCCGACATCCTTGCTGCTCGAGACTGACGCCTCGCAGCAGATCAGCCGGCCGGCCGAGTCATAGAACGGCCGCACTTCGTATGAGGCGTTGCCCGCGCACGCGGCAAGAAGCAGCGCGCCCAGGCATGCGAAGGGCACCCGTATCACTGCGGCGTGCCGGGTGCGTCGGTGCTGCCACCCTGCCCCTTCGTGGCCGCCCCGGCGTGCACAGCGCCAAGCGCCGCCAGCGCGGCACCTACTGCGGCGATGAAGCCGTCGGTGGGCGTCTTCCCGAACCAGGCGAACAATGCCCAGATGGCCAGCAAACCGCCGTAGCAAAGAACCTTCACGCGGATGGTCATTTCGTCGCTTCCTTATCGTGGTGGTGGATGATTTCCGTGGGTGTGAACTGGTAGCCCTCGACGGCGTACTTCTGCGCGACGAGCAACGGGAACGGCAGCATGTGAATGCCCTCGCCCTTCCCTGTGTGGTGCTCTTTACACAGCAGCATCCCGTTGACGGTCATGTCATCGACGAATCGATACGGGTCGAACGGCTGGGCGGCCAGAAAGCCATCCCAATCGAATGCCCGCGCGATCGGGCCCCACACGCCGGCGCGGCAGTCTTCGGCCAATCGCGGCCAGTCGATCATGTTTGCAGTGCTGCGCTCGATCGGATGGTGATGGGCCTCGAGCGGGTGCCCGCTGTCCTGCTCAGTGCCACCGCAGACGAAGCACCTGCCGCGCTCTCGCTCAATCAGCGCGGCCCGCGTGTGCGTGAACAACGGTGTGGTGACGCGCGGATCGTGGCCGGGCAGCAGCACGTCAACGGCGAGCGTCTCGCGTTCCTCATGGGTTTCGGTAACTGACATGGCATCACCCCCGATCGCCGCGCATGAAACCGCTGGCCCGGCGCTTGAGCTGCAGCTCGATGAACTGCGCGCCGACCGTGCCGAGCACACTGCCGATACCGAGCAGCGCCAGCGGCGGGATATCCGGAATCTGGATCAGCACCACGCCGGCGATCATCGATGCGCCGGCGCCCAAGATCGCGCGACCTATGATCAGTCGCCACGTCAAAACCTCGTCGCTCACGAGCAGTTTCCCGAGTCCCATAGCAGCTCCCAGCACCAGCAGGCCCAGAATCGTCCAGGCAGTCTTGTGGTCATCCATTGATGGTTCCCCGGTTACGGTGCAATGACGCCACCCGCACGCCGATAGGCGTCGAGCAGAGAGTCGAGCGTGTTTTCGTGTTGTCCGTAGCCCGCGCCCGGCAGGCTCGCCCATATGTTTCGGCACTTGGCAAAGGCCGCCGAGACCCGGCCGGCCAGAATGTCGGGCATGGCGCCCTGCTCGCGGATCTGGCGCAGCGCGATCAGATCCTGGCTGCGCGGCGAGAAGTCCGTAAGGCGCAGCAACGGCCGGTAGGCATCGAAGTACCGCGCGAGCAGTTGGTAGCGCCCCGCCGCGGTCGATTGCAGCGGCTTGCCGTTGATGATCCGCGGCGCGCCGTTCTTGTCTCGGATCGTGACGAGGATGCGCGGGTGATCCTGATAACTGGTAAAGAGTGTCGGACGCTGCGGCGAGCCGCCGACGATGACGTTGTAGCCGTCGTCGGAATTGGCCAGCCCGACGGCGGTGTGCTCGCTGAACGCGATCGCATCCAGAAAGGCGAGCGCGTTCCTGCCGCCTGCTGAGGCAGCATCGATTCGTGGCATGTGGGCCCCAAAATGAAGAACCGCTCACTGGCGGCTCAGTTGACTTGACTGGGACGCCGGCGAATTGCCGACGTGCTTGATTACTGCTCGCTCACCGCCAGGGGCTCGTTCCCTTCTGCGACCCACAGAAGGTATTGCTGGTAGTCACGGTTTCCCGGATCGGCAGGGATCATCGCCCCATCTTCGGTGCGAAGAATTCGTTCGAACTGTTCGCCCTCGCGCCTTTGCGTCAATTGGTACATAGCCATCTTCCTTTAAAGCCGAGCGTCGGCAGTGTATGAACCGCCCACAGCAATGCTGTTGGAATTGCTCCACACGAAGCCATTGGGCGAGATCGCCGTCTCGCTCGACGATGTACCGGACCCACCGGTGCGAGTTACCGTCGGCGTAACGCGCATCGGCGTGCCGAACTCGTTGGAAATGGCAAATTGCGAGGTAGTGCCAGTGTTCGTCAGGGAGACGCCAAACTGTCCGATGCGGAAGTACCGCTGGCAACGTACCCGCTCGTCTTGTACGTTGCGGAACTCGAACGGCGTGATCGTTGTGCCCTCCTCCAATTGCCATTCCGTGAACCAGAAATTCTTCGCGGTCACCGCGCCGCAGGCAACCTGAATCTCGATTTCCAGACCGTACGAGCAGTCGCCGAGCGCAAGGCCAGTCGGCCACGGGGTGAAGAGCTGGCCAGCCCCCGACGGCACCGCCACCGCTGCGCTGGTGCCGATGACCGATGTCGAAGTGAAGTTGTCCGTGGCCGTGGGCTTGCGGATGATCGCGGTGTAGTTGACGCTCGACCCCACGTCGTGAAGCACCTTGATCTGAAATGCCGCCGTCTGATTCTTCAGCTTGACCGCATCTGCGGCTTCAACCCGGTAGCGCCACGACAATTGCCCGGCGCCGGTGAGCGTCACGCCGGAAAGCCGTAGCGCACAACCTGTGCGGCCCACCGATGCAGCGGTGTCCTGCACGGCCGTCCCAGCGGTAATAGCACCGCCAGATGCCCATGCGGACACCATGTCGACCTGAGTAAATTGTGCCGCCGTCGAAAGGTTTGGCGCAGCAGCTTGGGCAATCTGCGCACCACCGTTGACCAAGCGATTGCGGGACGCCGGCGAACCGACCGATCCGGTGCGCGCCGCAACAGAAACGGCAGTCAGAAGATTCTGTAAAAGCGTCGCAGTGGTGCCGTCGTCGACGGCTGAAGCGCCGGAATTGGCGACGATGAATTGCGCGAGCACAGCGGACATGATGCTGGACTGGCGCAAGACCTTGTTCACTTGCGCCGACTGGGCCACCCCGGAAGAGAATCCGTTGCTAAGGATGGACGTAAGAGCAGCATAGTCCGCTTGCGACAGTACATTCGCACCTGAGCCGCCCGCAAATAGCAGGAAGTCGTTAGATGGCATCTTGAGACCCGTATGTGGACTGCTCGCGAGTGCGAGCAAAGTGGAAAGGCGTGAAGGGATTTAAAGCGGCGTCGCCCACGCACCGGTGTCGAAGCCGGCGACGTAGTCATTGCCCATGTCGAATCCGAAAAGCGGCGCGCCATCGGTCGAGGTGACCAGGTAATAGTTCACTCGCACGGACTGCGGTTTGATGGGGATGTAGCCGCCGGACAGCAGCGCGAGGAATAGCGCCGAAGGCACTCTCCCGGATATGCCGACCGTGATCGACATGTCCTGGTTGTCCTGGATGAAAACGCGCGTGTCGCCAGCAAAAATCTGGTCGAGAATCGACTTCGAGCCGACGAGCGTTCCGTCCCAATGATTCGCCCCAATCTTGGCGCGGATGATCAGACGGTATGTGTCGTCGTCCAGCGTCGTGACGCCTGTGTCGGGATCGAATGGCCCTTTCCATACGCCTTGGTCAAAACCGAGCCCTATGGTGTCGAACGAGAAATACACCCCGGAAAGCGGCGTAGCGACGTTGCGCGATACGCCTACCCACAACCCAACGTCGTCAAGCTGCTTTCCCACCGCGCTGTCGAGATCGAAACTTGCAGGCATGCTCGCGAGCGCGTTCTGTGCGTCGACGAAGCATTGTGCGACCGCGGCAACCATTGCCGTGAAGCGCGGCTTGTCCGCGTGCTCCGAGGTGATTTTCCCGGTGTAATCTGCGATGTCAGCCATATCAGACGGGAGTCATGGTTACGCTGGCGGGCGTGCACGTCGCTGCCTGATTGAACGCGAGCGGCACATCCGGCGTGCCGGCGCCGCCCGGGCCGTTCAGCGTCAGCGTTTTGATCTTGAATGTGTTCGCGCTTGGGACGCTCTTTGCCGCGGCAATGCACGCGTCCCATTCAACTGCGCCGGGCACACCACCACCGATCGCCACCGAGTTGATGTAATCGGAAATCGCCTGCTGGACGGACTGACCGATTGCGGTCGTGAACCCCGCGAGCGCGGTGAACTGGACCACGGCCGACACGGCTTGATTGGTTGGTCGGTAGAACCGGATGACGATCGGGCGGCCGTAGATGTCGTTGACCGTGATTGCAGTAGTGCCGGTTGTACCGCCGCCGGGCCCCTTCTTCGCGGCAATCGCATTTGCGATCGCCGTTGCGTCGCCGCCCTCCACCACCAACGCGATCGAGTGCGCTGGCAAGCCGTTGGCGTCCGTCTCATCCGTGTCGTTCTCGTACCCTGCGTAGCGCGTCACACCAGCAACGTTGGCGACGGCGCCGATGGTGCCCTCGAAAACGGTCAGCGACGGAATGGCGGTCGACGTCTTCTGGCGCGCTCGCAGCGCCGCGTCCATTTCAACCGGCGCGCCCGGCGCGGCATCGGCCGGATTGGTCACCGTCTGCCACCCAAGCGTGGGCGTCATGATCTTGACGATGGTGCCGGCGGGCGCCTCGATATCGCCGATCGTTGTGCAGGTCGCTGTAACGGTGATTTCCCCTTCGGGGGGGATGGTGACAGACGTGGGCAACGCCCAGTTGACCCTGTTGGTGTCCTGTACCAGACCGTTTGTGATCGTCGTGCCAGCCTGCCCGACGAGCAGCACATCCGCCGTCGAATACGACGATTCATGACGGCGGATGCCGTTGATCTTTACGTTGCTCGACAGCGCAGCAAACTGCGCAGTCGCCGGGCTGAAACTGTTGTAAATGGCGATCGCGACACTGTTCCCGTCGTTGATCGCGGACGCGATGATCGCGAGGAACTGCCCGTCCTTGCTGTCCGGCTCGAGATAGGTATCGGCACCGTAAATGGCACGGTACTGCGTCTGCAGATAGTCGAGGACGTCGGCATACGCCGGCGCGTGAATCCCGGTCGCGTCGATAGTCGGCGCAGTGGTGGTGATGGTCACAGCGTTTCCTGTATCGTCGTCGATCCGTAGATCGTGTTGATCGTCGCGGTGACTGCGAGCGCGCGCGAATCAGCGTCGAACTCGCTCGAATAGTCCGTAATCTCGACGACGCCTTGCGTGCCCAGAACGCACTGCTTGATGGCGCTGTCGGCAGTGGCCTGCGTGTTCTTGCCGAGAACCTGCTTCCAGGGCATGCCAGCGGTCTTGTCGAGGAACCACTCGCCCTGGATCAAGCGCAGGCGTGTGGAAACGGCCTGCGCCACCGCCTCGGGACTATTCACGAGGAATGCAGCCGCCCCGCCGAGGACGTAATCGCCGTCAGCGTCTTCTTTTCGGTATCGCATGCTCAGTTCACCGTGCCAGAATTGCCCGAGCCGGGTTGCACGTTGTTGTGGGTGTGGGTGTCGTCCACTCGCTTGCCGTTGGCGGTGATCTGGCCGATCACGTTCAGGATGCCGTTGAACACGGCCGCCGCACCACTCGCCGCGCTGCCCACCATGCCGCCGACGAACGTCAGCAGCCCCGTGATGGTGACCGCCTGCGAGAAGGTGGCCAGCGGCGCCACGACGTCGAATCCGCCTGGCGCCACGATCTTCACCTTCTGGGTCGACGGGTTCAGATCAATGAACGTGGCGCCGTCGTCACTTCGCAACTGCACCGAAGCCGTGCTCACGCCAGGCAGCGCGCGGGGACGCGATCGCGTGCCCAGCAGCACGAAGCCATCTGACAGGTCGTGCATACGCGCATCGGCCTGTTCCTGCACACCGCCCGACTGCCACCAGGCGTCGATGCAGCGCGAGCCGAAGACCACCAGGCACTCGTCACCGCGCTTCACCGGGAACGTCAGAGTACAATCCCCACCGGCGGGGAACTGCACCGGGCAGTCCACAAGCAGCGGCAGCGCGATCGACGTGACGGTACCGTCGGGACCACGGGCTCGCATCTGGATCGCAGGCTGCACCGAGCAGGTCATGGCCTGCGGATCGAACGACTGGATGATGCCCGGCAGGGCAGTCTGGACGTCGGACAGAACACTTCGAAGGGCAAGCAGCAACGTCTGGTTGGGATCGCCAACGCGCTCTTGTCGATTCATGGGGAGATTCGTGTGAAAAGGCTGATGTTTTTGATACTGGCTGCGACTTCCAGCGTCGCTTGTGCAAGCGAAGCCTATGTGTTTCCACCGGGGCAGAATCAGGTCGGCGACATCGTCCCGCGCGAAAAACTCATTTACGTGCTGTACACGAAGGAGAAATGTGCGCTTCCGGTTGTCCACGCGAGCGACATGCGCCGAGCCGATATCTTCAATCGCGCTGAAGCGGACGTCGGATGCTGGGGCAAAACTCTTTCCGGCGATCCCAACTCTGTCGTGATCGTTGACCGGTTCGGGAACGTCACGAACTCATCGACTTCATCTTTCGCCCTCGCAGACGTCGCGCGCGACGGAAGCGCCAACATCACGCGTCCATCCGCTGGTATCTCGGATTTTCGTAGGCGTTTCCCTGGCGTACGTTAGCCGTTGGTCTTCACGGCGCCAGGGACCGGCCCTATCGCTCCGAACGTCGATCTGCGTTGCATCTCCTCGCTCCGAATCACCGTCGGATCAGCCGAGATGCAGATGAGGTCGGTGTACCAGTCGTTTCCTCGCGTGTCGCCCTGATGTTCAGCCACCATCACGTAGTAGTAGCCGTTGGCATTGAGCGGATTCGTGACCTGTACGAAGGCGTTTCGTGGCTGATCTGCGTTCGCCAGTCCATACTCCAGTTGCTGCACCGAACCAGGCCTGAGTTCGATCAGCGTCCCGATTTTGTAGTTCGGATTGAGCAGCGTACGCACCTGCACGCCGTTCTGGGTCTGCACCGGTAGACCAATCATTCCAGTGTCTGAATTTATGACCTGAATTTCCGATGGCATGTAGCTCGATTCCGGTACGACCTGCAGTTTTCCGTCCTGAATGGACCAAGTCGTTTCCGTGTTTCGAGCCGTGCATGCCAGCACGTCCCGCGCCATCCCGAACATCACCTTGCCGCGCGGCAGCGGATTCGATTGCAGGCCCGCCGTGTACCCCACCCCAACGCCATGCTTCGCCATCGCCTGCGCGGCGGCGTTAAAGTGGTCCTGCGCAGTCGAGCCGGCCGCCAGCGTGGTGCTCACGTAGGCGAAGTTGTACGCCGCATCGCCATCGGCAGCCGTGATGTCGAGGTGCGTATCGACCTGGCTGGTGCGCCCTCGCCGGGTCTGCACGACGGTCCCGTCGAAGATCAGTCCGTAATTGCCCTCGTACCCGGCCTGCAGCACGACACGTTTGAATTCCTTCTGCACCCGCGCCATCGTGTCCGGATTCATGTTGTAGACCCGGATGCGCGCCGAGTTCGGCGTCTGGAAGTCGCCGCGCTTCACCACGAACGAGAAGCGCAGCTCGGACAGGTCGAGCGCATCGCCGGCGTTCTCGCCGATGATGAGCGACGCCTTACGTAGATACTGATCGGTCATCAGTCTGTCACCCAGAAAATATGAGAACCCGCGCCGAGGTCGTCGAACGTTGGCACGTCGTCAGGATCGTCAGCGCCCTGCACCCAGATTCGACCGCCCAGGCCGAGATAGCTGTACTGCTCGAGCAGGTCAGCACCGGTCACCAGCGGTATGCCGCCGATGATCGGCGCACCGGCCGAATCAGCGATGTCGAGCACCCAGCCGGCACCACCAGCCGCGCGGTACTGCACCGTCAGGATGTACTCGACGCCTGACAGCGTGATGCGAAACGACTGGGGCGTGGGCGAGAACGGGATTTCGTAGTAGCTGGCCATGTCATTGAGGGGTGACCGACCCGCCGGGCGCCGGCGTGGCCGGCACTGCCTGTTTCGAGCCGGTGTTCTGTGTCTCAGCGGTGCGCGACGGATCCGCCTGGTCGTCCCGCGGCGGAAGCCTCGTCGCCTTGGTCTGAACGATCCGGATCTGCCGCAACGTCGCCGTAAGCATCAGCGCACCGCTCGTCTTTGCGTCGTGGACAACTCGCAAGCCCTGCAGCAGAACATTCGAGTACTTCCGGCGCGACGTCACCGCATCGAAAGGCACGCGAGACGCCTGAAGTGCCAGCAATTGCGAATACACCGCATCGATGTATTCGGACTGCGTGGTGCTGCCGAAATCGTCGAAGTCCACCACGGGCGAGCTCAGCAGCGCTGCGTAGTCAGCGTTCGACCAGCCGCACTTCAGTATCACGTCCGGCTGCCGCTTATAGGCGTGGTCCGTGGTGGCCGCGCCCTGCTCCACTGGGTGCTCGGTGATCTGTAACTCGTCGTTGTACACCTCTTCGATCGTCACGCCGATGCGGATCGTGCCCAGCATCTTCGGGATGATCATCATCACGTCGAAGCCAATGGTGCTCATGACAGCGCGCCCTGCAAGTTTCGAGTGAGTTCCTGGTTCACGCCGACCTGCTCGTCGCGTACCGCGCGCCCGGCCGCCTGCGGATCATTCACGCCGGTCACTGTGATATTCGTCTGGTTCGTCTGTGCGACGCTGATCTGCCGCGCGCCACCGCCCGACGCCCCCAGAATCGCCTCCGGCGAAAACGGGTTGCGCCCGTTCTCGTGCCGTGTGATCTCGGCCGACAGCCCGGCGATCACCTTCGGGTCGCTCATATTCAGCGCCTGGTCTTCGCCCACGCCGAGGCGCTTGGCCACGGCACCGACATAGGCACCGGTGTCGTTCTCTGTCGGCGGGGCCCACCGATTGATCACACCGCGTACGGTGTTCAAGCCGCGACGCGCGTAGCTGCGCAACAGTTCACCGAGCGCGCGCAGGCCGTCTTCCGCCGACTGGAAGATCGCGAAGCCGCCCGAGTCCTTGCCGATGGCGCCTTGACCCTGAGCGAACTTTCCATAGCGGATGTTGCCGGGATTGTTGTTGCGCAGTCCGCGCGGTAGCGATTTGTCGGTGCTGGGCTGACCGCTCGCGGCTGACGTGGATGGTGCAGTACTAGGCGTAGCGCCAGGCACTGGAACGTTCGACGTCGTGCCGTCCGGGTTGGTGATGGTCATGCCGAGCTTTCGCCGACGCGCCAGGTCCTCGGGCTCGCCCTGATTAAGCCCTTCGCTATGGAACAGCAAGCCGAGCGCACCGCCGATGCGCGCGAGCGGGGCAAACCGACTCAGAAGGCCGGCCACGCCCGCTGCAATCCCGCCGCCTGCGGCAGCACCGCCAGCGCCGGCCGCCGCACCCGCGGCAGTCGCGGCACCCCCCAAGGCACGCAGGGCATTGACCATCTTCCAGATTCCGCCGATCAGCTGAAAGCCGCCGAGGATCTTGAAGATCGCGATGGCGCCGATGATCTTTGTCGACCAGCCGTCGGTAGACTTGTCGAGGTCGACGAACAGGTCGATCACCTTGGCGAGCACCGGGCCGATGGCTTCCGCCGCCGCGATGATCGCCAGCGCGATATCGCCGACGCGCTGTTCGATCACCGGCCCGTTCCGCTCGAACCACTTCTGGAACTCGCCCAACTTTGGCCCGAGACGCTGTACCAGACTGCTTTCGAGCCGGGCGGTGAAGCCGTCCCAAACCGCCCCCAGATCGCGCAGGGCGACCATGAACTTGTGTGAGTCGTTGGCCGCCTTGTCGAAGCCAGTCTTCGCAGCCATCTCGCGATACTGCTGCAGGTACTTCGAGAACTCACCGCTGCGCATGGCCAGCAGCAGGTTCTCGTCGATTCCGAGCAGGTTGCCGTACTGGCTCGCGAGAAAGGTTGGCTTCTTAGCGAGTTCCCCGCCCAGGTCGGCCATGATGTCGACCGTGTCGCGCAATTCGCCGTTGGCATTGCGCGTCTGAACGCCCAGGCTCTTAATGTAGTTCTCGCCTGCCGGGTTGTTGCGCATGAAGCGCGCGAGCGCTTCGACACTGCCGCGTGCCGTCTCGGCGGAAATGCCGAGGTTCTTCGCCGAGAATTCGACGGCCTTCAGGCTGGTGACCGTGGCACCGGTGCGCTGCGAGATGAAATACAGCCCTTCGAGCTTCGAGGCGAACGCGGCCACGCCCACGCCGATCGCGATGGCCGCGCCCTCGATCGTGGCCACCATGCGGACCACGCTCTTCGTCGCATCCTCGACCCCGTCCTTGAACTTCTTCAGGCCCTTCTCGTCGACCTTGTACCCTAAGGCGACGAGGAATTCTCGGATGATCGTGGGCTCAGACATTCTCGTTCTCTCGCAGGCGCTCGGCCAGCGCGCGGTTATCGGCGCGCACAGACAGTGCGTCGTTCATCAGGGCTACGTCATGCAGCCCGAGAACTCCGTCGAGCAGCGACTCGTACTTGCACATGCCGGCGAGCACAGGCGCCAGTAGCCAGTCCTCGCCGTCCGGCAGCCGCGCCCACGCTACGCCATCGTCGAAGGGTGACTCGCGGGGCTGGTAAGCCACCCGGCAATAAAAGGGCCGAGGCTATCGGCAATCACCTTCACGGAAAGCTCGATCATGGTTGCGAGGTCGATGTCCTCGTACGTCGGCTGCCTGGCGGCCGGGGCCCAGATCGAGAACCACGAATTCCCCTGAAAGCGCTGCACCACCGACAGGCACTCGCCGATCACGTATTCCGCCTGGTCGTCCGGAAGGCTCGCCAGACCGTCCGCAAACGGTTGCAGCAGTTGGGGCCGCGACAGGATCCCGCTGCCATCCGCGCCCGCGACTTCCGGTGCCGTGCCGCCATCCAGCGGGACATAGGCTGCCGGTAGAACCGAGGCCCTTCCCTTCGGCGAGGCCAGTTCCAGCATGATCGGCAGAAGCGCCGGTACCAGCGGTGCAATCTTGCGCGAGACGTGAAGCTGTTTCATCGCCGAGAGCTTGCCGATGCGGTACTTGATACCGCGGATCTCGAGATCAATTGCCATCAGTAAGTCCCCAGCATCGAGTCGATCTTGCCCGCGTGAAAGGTCCATTCCATCATCGCGCCGGCCTTGTCATAGACCACTCGCGGCTTGCGGGCGAACGCGCAATCGCGACCGACGTGCAGGTCACCTGCCGCCGAGTTCGACACCGTGATGATGTTCTTGCCGTGCAACGCGCTACTGAGCGTCTGCGCGTCAAACGCGGCTTGCAGCAGCGCGTTCTGAGGGCTCGTCTTGAGCAGGCGTACCGTGATCGTGCCCGACTTGTCGGCGTGCAGGGCATGCATCACTTCGCCGTCGGCGCCCACCGTCATGGTGTTCTTGTCGCCGGTGGCCTCGATCGTTATGCCCTCTTCCGAGGCCGCCGCGCCCGCCCCGATCGAGAATGCCGCGCCCGGGCCGACGATGTTGGCCTGAACGTCTTGAAAGCTGTAAGTTGCCATTCGAGGCCCCTGTTATCGGTTGACGTTGACGAGAATGTCGACGGAATGGATCGCGCCCGCTTCCTTCGCTGCGATCTGGAACGGCACGGATTTGCGGGCCTCGCGGTCCGACTGCGCCTGCGTCGCGATTGGCGGCGTGTAGACGTAATAGCCTTTCGCCAACGTATCGCCCTGCTTCAGCGCACCGAAGCCCGCGGAATTCCACACGCCCGCGCCGAGGTACCCGTTGTTCACCGCAGCTACGCATGCGGACTCGATCACGGTGGCAATGAGCGCATTGCCGCTGTCGGTCTGAGGAACCTTCGTGGGGCTCTGATACAGCAGGTTGTAGACGTCGGTCTGGATTCGGTTCTGGAACCAGATCGAGTTGTAGACCGAGTCGATGAAGATGCCGCTCGGCGTAACGCCCGTCTGCACGATCGCGGTGTCGTTCGAGTAGTTCACGAACACGTTGCAATTCTTTGCCTGCAAGGCGTTGGCCTGACTCGTCGACAGCGTCTCGGCCACGATCCCCGGTTCCTGCTTCCACATCAGGGTGATCGTGGTGTTGTTCGCGTTGAAATTGGTGGTCAGCAAGCGGCCGAGCAGCGAGACACCGGCATACGGCGTGGTGCTCGAGAACTGCGTGAAGCTGTATTTGAACTTCGCAGCCTTGAAACGGCTCGCGAGATCAGTCGAGACCGTCGAGTCCAGCGTCTGAGGATTCTGCGTCGTCGCGGCGTAGAGGTGCTTCTGGTCGGCCTCGACCAGATTTGCGACTGCAACGTGCTGGTCATCGGTAACGCCGGTGTCGGCAAACGCCAGACCGAGGAACTGGTTCGAGAACCGATCGAGGAAGATCGCGACGGCGTCCGTCGGCGATTCCGCCGCAATGCCCGGCGCTGGCGTTCCGGCCAGAGTCGACGTCAGTCCGAGTTGGGCCGAGATATCCACACCGCTCGCCGGCGCAATGGCGTATCCAATGGTCGAAGTCGCACCGCTGCTGTTCGAGGTGACGACGAACTGCGACCCGTTCCAGACGCAGGTCGCGCCGGTCAGGGAACCGTTGATCACGGTGGCCACGCCATTCAGGTTCGTCTGCGCCGAGAAGTCGAGGCCAGACACCGTCTTCGTCGTGCCGTCGACTGGAATCTTGAACGCACCGGTCGTGATCGACGTCCAGTTGCTCATCGCCTGCTGCGCGGTCGAAAGCGCGCCGCCGCGCAGCACACCCGACGTTGCCGTCTTGGCCCACCGACCAATGCAGAGCGTCGACGGCTGCGGCGTCTGCTGGAAATACAGCGAGGCGGCGAGGTATTCGGGCGCCGTCGTTCCGAAGTCGCCTTCGACATCCGCGATTGCGCCGTAGGTGCGCATGCGCTCGCCCGTGTCAATGACCGGCGATGCGCCGAGCAGAAGCGCGGTATTCAGGTTCGCACCTTGGGCCGCCAGCGGCGACATGTTGATCGTAACGTTGATCAGCCGCGAAACCGGCAATCCGTTGGACATGGTGATCCTCTACGTTGGTGAAGTTGGTGTTTCAGGGCTGATCCGTCGTGGTCGACGTTTGAGCGGACTCGAGATTGAGCACGCGGTACGTGCGCGTGACCTTGCGGCGCAGGAAGACGCTGATGTCGTATCGCCGTCGGACTTGCCGGTTGACCACGTCGGGGGCGCCAACAATGCTGGACGTGCCGATGAGGCCGAAATCGTTGAGCTGCAACTGCTCGCGGTTTTGTGGCACGTACAGGCCATCGCGCAAGACGCGCGCATATTCGCCGGCGTTCGGGCCGTAGAACTGGCATTTGACTTCGATGTCCTCGTGCCGAAGGTATGTGTCGCTGCCGTCGTCTGCGGGCTGGTGGATGAGCCCTGCGTTTGCGTCCGGCTGGAAGTCGGCGACGGTAAATCCGCACCAGTTCGTCCCAGGCTCGGGAATTTTCGGCGCCACGGGTTGCGGGTATGGACGGACGAATGCACCGTCCAGCGACGTGACGCCCGCGATCATGGTTTGCAGGAAATCCTCGAGCGCGGAATCCTCGATCGGCGGCGTCGACTGCACAGGGGACAGGAAGCCGCCGGTCGAGCTGTCGTTCATGGGTTACCCCGAAAGTGGTTTCAGGTCGCACGTGGCGCAGACGAAGCCGCGCCCAAAGTGCGAGTAGTCGTTCACGTTCACGACCGTGTACACGTGCCCCTGCCAGGTGACCTCATCAGCGTCGTAGCCAGCGCTGCCGTCGATCAGGCGGAATGTCGTGTGTATGGTGATGGACCCGCTAATGCGCGAGCCGTCGGGGTTACGGTGCAGAATGTCGCCCTTGTCGCTCGTGACAACACCCGAGAACGTCTGCTGTGTCGGGGCGTTGGTCGCGCGTCCCTTGGCGTCGACGGCCTGCGCATTGCGTGTGACCGTCAGCCCGATGTCCATGAAATCCGGATCGAACAGGACGTCGGTAACGTCGAGTAAGGCCATGCCTACCTCTTCTTTTTGCGACGTACGAACGTGATCGCATTGCGCAACTGCCCGGTATTGATCAGCGGGACAATACCGGCCGCAGATTGGATCTCGGCGAGACTCATGCCAGCGGCCTGCGCACCAGCGTCGACCATGTCGAGGTACGCCTGCTCACCCTTGCGACGAGTGGCCGTCCCGCGCTGCCGCGCGCGCTCGCGTATCGTGCCCGGCTTGAGCGGCGGCGGGATATTGCTGCCGATCTTGGCCTTCACCGCACTCGCGGCAAGCATGCCGACACGGTCCATTTTCTGAATTGCGAGGGATCGCTTTCCGTCAAGGGCCAGGCCCGCCGCGTCGCCAAGTTCCTTGGCAGAGCGGTCCTGAACGCCCTTCACGCCCGGCACGAGAAACGGACGCGCCGGCACGTTGTTCGCTGCCGAGCCGTTCTCTTGTACGTACCCGATTTCGGCATTGTTGATCGGCCCGGCCTCGCCGTCCTTGCGCTCGGCGGTGGACGCCGGGATGCCGACGAGGACTTCCTCGTTGACCAGATCGGCGATGGACTTGAGCACGTCGTCCAGACGATCGACGGGCATTTTGAATGGCATCGTGAGATCCCGGCAGATCGCCGGGACGAGCGTCAGAGCTGCAAGCCGCCGGCGCCCATCATCTGAGCGAGTTTGAGGTAGCGAATGCCGTACTTCGACATATTCCAGAATCCGGCGCCGTCGATCGTTACCGACTTCGTGTCGTAGCCGACGCTGACCTTGTCGACGGATTTCGACGCCGTAGCCCCTTTGACTTCGCCCGGCGTGCCGCCGGCCGTGGCAACGGTCTGGTCCTGACTTGCGATCACCAGGTGATGCGCGGTCACCAAACAGACGCCCTGATCAGTCAAGACGCCCCAGCGCTCGGCGTTGACGAGCGACACCGCGACGGTCATCCAGAACTGGACCTGGCTGTCGGGATACTTCGTCGTATCGGCGAATTCGGGAAAGTACGTGCGGAACTGATCAGGTGTCATAGGCGGAAGGATGATGCCCGGTGAAGGGCATCATACCCCTCACTTCTTGGCGGGGGGAGCGGACTTGGCAGCCGCTGCCGCCTCGACCGCAGCCTGCTCGGCGGCCTTCTCGCGGGCCGCTACCGCTTCCTCACGCTTCGCCAGCTCAGCGTCGCGTGCATCGGCAGCCTTCTCGCGGGCAGCGAGCGCTTTTTCTCGCTGCTCGAGGTCGGCCAGCAGTTCCTCAGCCGCGGCTTCCGCCTCGCTCGGCGGCTCGGGTTCGCCGATGTGGGCCTTGGCGTACCAATGCTCGGCGACGTCCGCCCCTACGGTATGCGGGCCGACGGGGAAATGCTGCTGTTCCCCGCCACAGTTCAAGGTGAACGCTTTCTTGACGTAGATTTTCGGCATGTCTTATCCCCTTAGATGCCGTCGCGGTAGGCAACGGTCTCGGGGTACACCACCTCGACCACGCCCAGACGACCGTAGTACGTCACAAGCTGGCGGATGTCGCGATATTCCAGCGGCGTGCGTTGCAGCGGGACCATCGGGAAACGGATCTTATCCTGTTCCTTCGTGTACGCCACCATTCGGTTTGCCCCAGCGGTTCCACGACCGGTGAGCCATTTCGACGGCACGATGTCGAGTGGCCGACCGTTTTGCGCGTTCGTAAGGCTGTTCTCGCGCAGGAAATTCAGGATGCTGATGTTGCCTGCGTCGGCCACCTTGCGCGAGACGAGTCGCGTGAAATTCGTCGGGTCGATCAACAGGCGTTGCGGACAGATTGCGAAGCCCGAGGCCGCCCAGGTCGAATTCAACAGTTCGTTGACGTCGTCGAGGATCTGATCCGGCGTCGCCGTGGCCCAGTTGCCGGTCTGGGCATTGGTCACGTTCGAAACGCTGACATGGTTCACCAGTCCGGTGACGCCCAGCACGCCATCGCCGATGTACACCTGCTCATCGACGTCCATGTTGTGCTTGAGCTGCATGCCGGTGTACTTCTGCTGATCGACGGGGCGTCCCAGCTTCTGCGCAGATTCCAGTTCCGGAATCGTCCAGCCGAGCTGCATACCCCAAAGCGACAGCGGATTGGCCGTCTTGCCGATGTCCAGTGCGATACCGGCGATGGCGTTCGCGTCCTTGCCGATCCACGACTTGCCGTTCGGCGAGGCACCGCCAGCGGCGGCGAACGACGAGTTCGTGAACGACGACGTTTCGTCGGCAATCGAAACGTCCTCGCGCAGATCGATATCGCGCGACCACGTGACCGAAGCCAGGGGACCGTGCAGCGTCGGGTCGAGGCGTTCCAGTTCGCCGATCAGGAACGCGCCGGTGCTGTCGATGGTCTGCGCGTCGTACGTCTGAAGGGCATCACGCGTTCGGGCACGGATAATGCCCGGTGCGCGCGCGATGGCGATACCGGCAGCCGAGGCCAGCAGGGTCTTGTGATGAGTGGTCATTGCCGTCCTCGTCAGATGTTGAATTCGATTTCGACGTTGCCGTTGGCATCGCCCGCGTTCTTGAACTTCGCGGTCGGAATGACGACCGTGTTCGTGCTGTCGGCCGCCGCTTCGATACCGCCAATCGGCTTGCCAGCAGCCGCTGCCGCGACTCGCACGTACACCGCGCCACCGTCGGCCGGCGTGCCAGCGTTGTTGCGCACCGTCATGTAGCCGCGACGCATCAAGTCGCCGATGCCGCTGGTCGGCGGGGTGGCCGTGCCTTGCGGTTCGGAACCGGCACCGCCAGTCGTCGGGTACGGGCGCACCAGAAAGCCGACGATCAGGTCGGCGGTATCGCTGGCAGCCAGCGGGCGCATCTTGCCGCCGACCTTCTTGGCGGGAATGCCATACGAAGCGAACGGATTCGCCGAATCGAACGTTGCCGGTTCGATGGTCGACTGCGACGGGCGCGAGATGTCGCCCGGGATGCCCGAAGGCATGCGATACAGATATGCGTTGCCCATTTGTCGGGACTCCCTTTACGAGGCGGAACCTTGGCGGTCCCAGAACTTACGGTTTTCGGCGTTGATGTCGGCGACGGATTTGCGCGTGCCGAAGTCGCGCGTGGTGACCTTGCTTGCGCCGGCGCCGCTGTTGTTGCGTGCCTTCATGAGTTCGGCGGCGCCGGTGAACGTGGCGTGCACACTTGCCATCGGCATCGCGTCGAAGTCGGCAGTCCGACCGCCCAGGAACGGATCGATCGCAGCCTTGCCGGCTTCGGTCTGGTAGGCGTTGTCGAGCGCCTTGCGTTGGCACTTGCACAGCGCCGCGGCCCTGTCCTTGGTGCTCATCTTCGCGTCGAGCGTCGGCAGTTTGATTCCAGGCGACAGAATCTCGGCGCGCGCCATGATGTGGGCAGCGGCGTCACCAGTGAAGATCTCGACGCCCTCCTCGCTCGTCTTGGGCGCGGTAACAGGCTTGGTCAGATCACCGTCATCACCGGTCTGGGTGTCGTCATCGTCATCATCTTCAGCGGCTGCCTTCTTCAGTTCCTGAATGTCGGCATCCATCGCTGTCAGACGCTTGAGGATCTGGCCGAGTGCATCGCCGGTCCTCCCTTCATTTTCGGCGCGTTCGCGCTTCTCGCGCTCTTCCTCGGTTTCGTCATCGTCGGCCGTCTGGCCTTCTTCGAGCGCTTCTTCGAGGGCTTCGGCGTCTTGCGCCTTGAAAGCGGTGCGCACGCGATCCAGCCACGTGCGCTTCTTCGCGGGCTTGCTGTCTTTCGTCTTCATCTCGGGTTCCTTATCGCCGATCGCACAACGCGGGCCACAACGGCCACGCGGGACGATGGCTACGTGGTTGACAACGATGTTCCGCTGAACCCCGCGGCCGGGTGATACCTGTTCGTAGTCCGCCTCGTAGCCGAGGCTGACTTCTTCGATTTCTTCGTCCTGCACGGCCTTGATTGCATCCGGCCGTTTGATCAGCAGGTCTGCAACAAGCAGGTCGGGTTCCGACGCGCTTCGTCGCGGGTTGAGCATCACGCCTTGCGTCAGGCCGGAGTAGTTCGCCGGTTCAACGAAGTCGTCCGGATGGTCAAGCGTGATGTCCTTGCCCATACAACTGGCCATCGTGGCGTCCCGGAAGACCTCGTCGGGCGTTCGACTGATACGAATCAAGCCGTCGAGGCCAGCCTCGACCGGCACTTCACCCGCCGCGTACAGCATCTCGCCTGTGCGCGCGACGGGTACGTCTTCGCACAGCAGGAAGCCTTCAGGCGTAAGCGAGCGCTTCGGGCCCAGCTTCTGGACGGTGTAAAAGCGCATTGCCATGCGTCAGTCCTCGGGAATCACAGGTTCCGGATAGCATCGGCAGTTCGGGAACTGCCCGGCGTGGCCGGTCATCTTGTCGAGCGTCGGCGGGGAATCCCACCGAACGTATTTGCCATTCATCTCGGCGTGCGAGTGCCGGACGTCGCCATCGCCCGCCGTGCGCCAGATGTAGCCCTCGGAACCGACGTGATGCGCGCGCGCCTGCGTCAGCGTCGACGCACTGCGGGCCACTTCCGTCCGCGCGATCAGGTCGGCGCGGCTCTTGGCCACCTCGCCCGACCGTTGGATCTCTGCCGAAATTTCACGCGCGCGCGTGCCGTTTTCCAAGCCTTCGATCGTCAGGCGGTGCACGCGCTGCGCCGCGTCGAGCGGAATGGACTTGATCAGCGTCACCTGCTCGGCCATGAGCGCACGCATTGCCTCGCCGGTGGGCGCCGAGCGCAACTCGATCTTGGGGGCGCGCGACATTTCTTCAGCGTGCTCGGCCCATGCCTGGGCGTCGCGCCGGTTCACGTCTTCCAGCATCGCGGCGGCGGTACGTTCTGCCCAGGGTGTCAGGGCCTCGGCATATCGACGCAGTAGCTGTTTGATCGTGGGGACATACTCAGGATCGCCAGCGGGAAAGCCATTGACCAAATCGCCCACCTGCTTGGCGATCTTTCGTAGCTGGGTTCGATACCGCCCCTCGGCCGCCCTTGCCTTCACCGGATTGCGGCGGCTCTTCCGAGTCCGGTCGGCTGTTCGGGTCTGCTGCATCGTCGGGTAGGTTCCGTTCCGCAGGCGGCGGTGGTTCATCGTCTGCGTCCGCGATCTGCTCGTCGGTGATGCTGGTGCCAACACCGGTGGCATGCGACGACGCTCGGATTTCCTTCATTCCGCCGGCTTGGGTCATGAGGCCAGCGTCCACGGCCTCAACGACTGCGTCGATAACCTTGGCGGCCGTTTCGGCCTTTTCCGGCGCCGTCATCTGCCACAGCGGGCGGAACTCCCACGAGAAGCCCTCGGGCGGTTCCGTCCCAAGTTCGGACCGGATAAGCACGTCGAGCAGGCGCGTGATCGGATTGCGCAGCTTTCGCTCTTGCTGCTGCGCGATGCCGTCGTAGTAGTTGCGCAGGTCGGACTCGCCCGTGGCACTCAGGCCGGCTGGCGATTGGCCGAACAGGCGGACCAGCGGGATCTGCGTGGCGCCCGACAGCTGCTGCCCGAACTGCAGCAGCACGTTGTCGAGGCCGCTGAAGCTGTACTGATCGACCTGCAACTCATCATCAGCATCGAGAAGCGTCAGCCCTTCATTCGATTGAAAGCGCCGGATCATGTCCAACTGCTTCAACAACCCTTCGAGAGCAGGGCCGCCGGCAGCGATGATCGTCCGCAGGTCCTTGACCTTCATCGTGCGCAGATGGGCTTTGTAGACCAGCTGCGCCGCGCCCGCCGTCGTGCTGTCGAATGCCACCAGACGGTCGATGAGTCGCTCGATGACAGATTGACCCCAGAGGTTTTCCGCGATCTTCTGCCAGTACGGCAGCTCGACGCCGTCCATGCGAAGCACGCGGCTGTAATGGATCCGCTGGCGCGTCAACGCCATGCTGTCGGCCACGACGTCGTAATACTTCGGCATGCCCATGTCTGGCCCGAGCTCGGTCACCAGATCGTTGAGCGATGGTTGCACCAGCCAGCGGTCGAGCACATACAGGCCCTTGAACTGACCGGGCGCAATGCAGTCTGGCCGCAGCGGCGTACTTACGTCTTGCCCGTCGATCAGCATGACCGCAATGGCGCCCCCGTACAGACGAGACCACTTGCCAGTTTCGTTCACGCGATCCCACAGGGACATGCGCTCGATCGCGTTATTCAGCTTGTCCTTGTCGTCCGGATCAAGCTGCGAGCCGATTTCGATGCCGGCGCGCGTCATATCGTCGGCAACGGTGTCGACCATCGCGCCAACAATCCACGAGGATCGGTACATTGCCTCCATCTGCACGCGATTGCGCGAGATGAAGTCGAAGCCGTACGTGTACTGCGACGCCTGGTTGCTCGTTCCCAGGCCGACACGTGCTTCAAAGTTCTGAAACGAGTCGCCCGAAGCCCACCGCTTTCCGCTTTGAGCCTGTCGCATGGCGTGCACGGGCACGGCCACGACAGGCGCGCGGGCCAGCTTTCGATCCTTTCGTTTCATGAGGCCAGTCTTTCCCAGGTGCTGAGTACTCGGCCACTGGCCAGTAGGTCATTGATCGCGTCGACCATCGGGTCGATCTGATCGTCGTGTGCGTGCGTGTCATCCGGCGTGAAGGCGTCGCATTCCTGCGTGAAGTCGCTCACCCAAGGTGCGTCATTCGGGACCAGGACATAGCCGGAATCGATGTAGCTCACCACGTCCATGACGCGCGTCAGCTTGTCGCGATCGCGTTCGATCCCCTCGATGGGTATGCCGCCGCTTTCCCGGATGTCCTGAATAAGGCCCGTGCCGCTCGCCTTGTCTTCGACACGCATCTTCGTCAGCGCGGCGCCGTGCGGCATGCCCATCGGAAGATGCTTGTTCCAGAAGTCGATCGCGCGACGCCGCAGTTCGGGGGCTTCCCACTTTCCACGGATCTGGTCGATCAGGTAAATGCGGCCATTCTTGCCGAGGCCCCAGCACTGGAACACGCTGTAGTCGTTCCGCTCGGCCGTCTTCTGCGCCGTGTCGGCGAAAATCATCCGCTTGACCAGGTCAGGCAGGACGTCGTATCGACCGAAGTTGGCACTCTTGATGATGCCGCCGCCCAGCGGGGATGGGCGTTGCATGTACTGGCCGCTGAACACGTACCGGTCGGCCTTCTCACTAGCGAGTAGGTCGTCGAGCGGTTCCTTGTAAGGCCAGTAGCTGAACCGCCCGTCGTCGTCGCGATCGTCGACTTCGACCATCTCGCGCACGCGCGCGGGCAGGCGATCGACGTACTCGTCGGTGATCAGCGCCGGGATTTCGATGAACTGCCAGTCGCCCGGGACCTTCCCGGACTTGATAAAGCCCGTCGGATCTTCCTCGGCGAGGCGCTGCATGATCACGATGATCGGCGTGTCCGGGTTGGCCTTCCGGCTCTTCACCGTGGACAGAAGCTTGCGGTTCGCCTTGTCCCGATTGGTCTTGCTGTACGCGTCTTCGACCTTCAGCGGATCGTCGATGATGATGGCACCTTGCCACCCTTCGGCCATGTGGCCGGCGCGGAAGCCTGTGATCTGGCCGCCGAGCGACACTGCATAGACACCGCCCGCCTTCTTGCCGTCAACGACGACGTTCCAGCGCTTTTTCGACTTCGCGTCGTCTGCGATGGCCAGCGGCCAAAGCGCCTGGTATTCATCCGATCCGACGATCTCGCGGGCCGTCTCGCTGTTGAGCAGCGCGAGGTCGTCCGAGTATGAGATGTGCAGGAAGCGGGCACGCGGGTTCACTGCGAGACCGCGCGCGATCAGATTGATCGCAACCAGCTCGGTCTTCGATGACCCGGGCGGCACGTTGATTACGACGTTCTTCAGCTCGCCGTCGATCACGCGTTGCACCGTGTCGGCGATCAGCACGTGGTGCCAGTTGACGCGGAACTTGATGCCCTGCCGGTGCTTGAAAAAGTACCGGCTGAAAAAAAGGTGGTCCTGCTCGCACTTCGCCTTCAGGACAGCACGTTCGACAGCTGGGTCAATACTCGTTTTCGAGCTTGCGCATTGCTGCAGCGACCTCTTTTTCATCGACGACGGTTGTCCGTTGTTCCACGGGGCCGCCGTCGGCCCCCGTGTGCTCTAAGCGCTGGGGCGGCTCTTTCCAGCCCAGCCGCACCTTCGCGAGGAAAATTGCAGCACTTGCCGCGCCTGCGCCCTTACCGGTGGCGTGACGGAAAACAGTTTTCGCGACAAGTGCCTGCGAGGCAGCGTTCCCCGAGTCGAGCTCGGTCCTGAAGTGCTTGCGCAGGGATTTCGCATCGAGCGGCTTGGCTGTTTGCGGATTGATGACGTGCCCGGCGATTGCTTCATGGGGGACGCCGAAGCTCGCCATCGCTTTGACCAGATTCCGGTCCGCCGCCGTGGGCACGAAGGGTTTGCGTCCAGCCATCACTCGTCAGGTTCGGGAAATTCAACGTTCGTCATATCGACCGTGCCGCACGCGGCTACGGCCTTCTTCCAGTCGCCCTTCACGAACACGAGGACGTTCTGGTGGACCTTGCCCAGCTTGCGGCTGGCGGCGAACTGCTTGCCCGCGCGGATTGGCGCGCTGCCCAGCGCGGTCAGCAGAATCGCCTCGTTGTATAGCGTCAGCCCGGCGTCGAGGAAGGCGGTGATCGTGTCGGACACGAAATTGCGATACGCGCCACTGCGCGCCCGGACATCGCCCACAACGAAGCAGGCGAAACGGTCAGGCTTCAGCAGCGCCGCCGCGCCCGTGACGACGTCCCGGTACGCTGCAAGGAATTCGGGGTACTTCATCGTGGACAGGTCTTCCGGCCTGTCCGAGTAACGTTCGAGGTCAGCGTATGGCGGGCACGAGAACAGGAAGTCGGCTTCGACGCCCTTAAGCGCCTGGCCGATCTTCCGGCTGTCGCCCACCGTCCACGCGGGCGCCGGATCGTCCGGCGCAATCAGGTGAAGCTGCTCGCGGTTGGCCGCGACCTGCTCTTCGCGCAGTTCCATGCCGACGTACTGGCGCCCGAGGCGCGCCGCGACGATGCCGCGCACGCTGCCGCCCGCGAACGGATCCAGCACGATCCCACCTTCCGGGCAAAACCACCGGTAGGCCAGTTCGCACAGGACCGGGTCGAACACGCTGGTTCGGTGCTGAGCAGTGGCGCCACGCGCCGCCTTCTGTGCCTCGCTGGCATCGCCGTATGCTGGGGCGTCGCGGCCGACTTCGGATTGGATGCCCAGCGCCAGCCAGGCGTCTTTCCGCTCTTGCCATGCTGCGGCGCGCGCATCCAGCGTGCTGAATGGTGGCACCATGAATAGTTCAGCAAGCGACCCATCCCCACCGGGACCGGGTTCGCCGGGATCCGTGAATAGTTCGCGCAATTCAGCGTCGCTGAAGCCGATGACGGACAGGTCAAACCCGTCAGCCTTCAAATCAGCCAGCTCGGCCGCGAGCAGTTCTTCATCCCAGCCGGCGTTCAATGCAAGCTGGTTGTCCGCGAGGATGTACGCGCGCCGCTGTGTGGCGTCAAGGTGCGACAGGTCGACCGTCGGCACATCGAACGGCTTAGGGCACATGGCGATGCTCTCGCCCGCTTCCCATATCCCGGTCGCCGCTTCGATGCGGCCATGCCCGGCGAGGATCCCGCCGTCTGCAATCAGGACCGGATTGGTCCAGCCGAACTGTCGCAGCGACTCGCGGATCTGCTCGATCTGCCCGGCGCTGTGCGTTCGGGCGTTGTTCTCGTACGCGGCCAGCTCGTCCGTCGACCGGTAGACGATCGATAGTTGGCTGGGCTTTTTCATAGACGGGAATAATTGGGGTACTGCTGAATTAGGTACTTCCACGCGCCCCCGCCGCTCTTTTCCCCACAGGAGGTATGAGGGGCGACACGTGGCGCGCTGCCGGGGTTGTTTCGGAAAGGATCGGGCACTGGCCGGCTGGCCCGGGCAGCGGTGCGATGGCCTATGCCCTGGCGGGCGAAGCGGCCGACGAAAATTCGCTGCGCAGAAAAGCAAAAAGCCCGCGTGTGCGGGCTTTGGGTGTACTCGCGGTGAGTATGGGCGAATCTTAGGTGCTTTGTCGCAAAACTGCAAGCCCTTTTTCGTTCGAAGTCCTTACGCTGCAACGGACTGCGCGAAGTCGCACGCGGGACGGTTTGCGGCGGGCACCACCCCGTGAAGGACGAAACCCGATTCGAGTCGCGCGACTGCCAGATTTTCGAGTTCGGTGAAACGACTCGCCATCCACTTCGCAGCGCGGAAAGCCTTGTCCTTGGTCACCTTGTGTCGTTCGGCCAGGTCACGAATTGACGCCCCTTCGCGTTTGGTGCGCGGCAGGTAGTTCCACACGACCAAGTCCTCCAGCAGCCCAACCGCCGTGATGCCGCTCGACTTCCGCGACCAGACGGCCAACGCCTTGATACCCCTCACCTTCTCGTCACCATGCGCGAAGCGCGCGAGCACCGCGGCGTATTCAGGCGACGGCAAGCGCGTGCGCGCTGCGTCTGTGATCATGGCGCACTGAGCGCGATATTCCTCGAGCGTCAGGCGTTCGGGATCAAAGTCCCCCTGCGGGCCACGCAGTTCGTTGAGCCACGCTTCCTGCGCCCTCGTCGGTCGGTCGAGGTCCTCGAGGATACGAATCAGCATGTTCCGGAATGGCGCCTTCTGGCGCGGCGGTAGCGACAGAACGAGGTACGCCACGTGTAGCGCCTGTCGCGTGTCTTGAAATGCTTCGTTCATTGGCCTATTCCCCCGTCAAAAGTGCCAATCCATCACGCCGCTTCCAGCGGCAACTGCTCGACCTGCACCCGCACACCGGGCGTCAGGCTGTAGCGCTTGCTGATGCGGTATTCCACCGCCTGGGCGTCGTCGTTCCAGACGATGCCGTTCATTCCGTCCTTGACCGCCTTGAGCACGTTGTCAGCGTCGGGCTTCTTCGTGGCCGCCACCTTCCCGGCCACGGCCGCCGCCTGCTTCTTCTTCGACCAGCTCGCCGGGATCGTGAGTTCGATGTCGAGCCACAGTTCGACCGGGCCGTCGATCGGCGCGGCGCCCGCCATTGCCTCGCCGGCGGCCAGCTTCACGAGCGTCTCGTAGTTCACGGTCTTCTCGGGCGTGTACGTGCGCACGAAGCCGCCCTGCCGCGCGAACTTGGGGCGCCCCTTCGCCACCGGCTGGCCGGGCACGGAGAAAACAACCCGGCGTAGAAGCCGGGCGTCGTCGAACAACAGGCGGTTTTCGGTCATGCTTTCCTCGCTGCCCATCGGGCTTTCACTTCGGTTTCGATCTGGTTCATGGCCGTGTCGCCCAACTGCCTGCGCCATCGGTCGAGCGTCGCGCGGCGCATTTCGACCTTCGGCAGCGCCATGAGGTGCCGGACGCGGCAGCAGGGCTTCGTGAAGTCGAGCCGGCCGGCGTTCACCTGGCAGAGTGGGCACAGATCCACGGTCAGCCCCGCGGCGAGCGCTGAGCGCCCTTCGCTGCCCCTCGCGCGTACGCGAGGACGGAATCGGGGAGCAACTTCGCCACGGCGTCGGGGCGATCTGCAACCGGGAGCAACGCCTCGCGCGCACGCGAGAGCGAGCGTTCGCTGCGACCCGGCCGCCCCGCCAGAATCGCGGCCAGGTGGGCACGGCCAGTCGCCTTGTCCGTCACGGCCTTGCCGGGTGCTGGCAGCGCGGCCATAGCGGGCGGCACGGGCGGCATGTTGCCCTCATCGCGAACCGCATCAAGCGCCGCCGCGAACCGCTTCACGAGCACGTCGCGACCGAGAGTGCGCATCTCGTACCCGCCGACGCGCTGGGCCGCCCAGTAGACCGTGGGATCGGGCCAGACGTCGCCGCCGTCGGTGCTGCGACGATGCAACTGCGCGACGGCGTAGTCGAGCAACTCGCTGACGTGCTGGCGTGGTCGGCACAGCAGGCGGAATTCCGGGCTGGTCGGCACGTACGGGCGATCGCGCAAAGCGGCGATACCGCGCTGCCACTCGGGCGGCGTCAGGTCCGCCAGGTCAAGCGCCCACTGCCGCTTCACGCCTTCGAGGTGTTGCCGCACAGTCTCAGGCTTCGACGGGTCACCGCCGCGCCACATGTCCGCGAGGCGGGCCCCGTAGCGCTGCCCAAGGATGGCGAACAAACGCTCGATGAGCCTTTGCGGTGCCGCGTCTTGCGGCCAGTCAGCCGACGACAGTCGCGTCGACGTCGATGGTGCCGGGGTCGTTCCCATGCTCGTCTCCCAAGGGGTTACCGGCGAGGCCGGCGAGGATCGCTGCGTTTTCAGCGCTGCGCGGCGAGGCGCGTGGTGCGCTCGAGCTGGCCAGCACGCGGTCGACGTATGCCGGCAGGTAAGCGATCGGTTCGGTCGCCTCGGCGTATGCGCGCTCGATGGCGTGGCGCATCCGACCGAGCGTGATACCGGCATTCACCCATGCTGTCGCCAACGGGACGAACTTCCGCCGATCGTGCTGGCTGCTCACAGAGACCTCGATGCCGTACTCGGCGCCGAAGAAAGTCGCCCATTCGGCCGGGTTGGCTGGCACGTACGCATCCGGAAGGCTGCGGATTTCATCGTCGCCGCTTACGGCGATTGAAGTACCACTACCTTTCGATACTCCACTCCCTTCCACTCCACTCCCCTCCGGGGGTGAACGGTCGTCGAACACTCCCCGTTCATTCGACGAGTGTTCGTCGAACATTCCACGAACATCAGGCGAGCGCTCACCGTCCAATCCGCGATCACTCGCCGAATCTTTCGATTTCATGCGGGTTTGACGGCGTTTCGGCGCACCAGAAGGAACTGTGCCGTCCGGCAGTGGGTGCTTGAACGTCGGTTGGTCAATCTTCTGGTGATGCCAGCCCGTGACGATCCAGAATCGCTGTCCGGCGACTTCATACTCGTCAAGCAAGCCGACGCGAAGCAGTTCGTCGACCATTCGGCGAACATCCGCCGAAGTCAGATCATCCGCCGGGAATACCTCGGCCTTCAGGCGCTTCTCGTTGGCCGAGTGAATTCCCGCGTCGTCGCAGAAATTCCACATCCCGATGAACAGGATGCGTGCGTCGCGAGACACGTCCATCACCTGCTCGGACGTCCAAAATTCAGGTTTAACTGAGCGAATTCTTGCCATTTTCTTCCCCGCCTAGGCGGTGCCATACAGCGCCGCAACCAGCGGATCACGACGAACAAGCCGCCCTGTCTTGATCGCATAGCGTGCGCGGGCACGCGCGTTGCGCGCAGCTGTGTACGCAGGATCCTTACTGGCCCGCTGCTTGTATCGCCGGTCCACCACTTCGGGCGGTATCGGATCTGGTTTGAGGGCGTCGACGCCGGCACCGAGCGCGTAGCGGGCGGCCCACACGCCAGCAGGCGCGTAGCGTGCCCATCCGGCAATGTGAAGCTCGCCGGCGGCGTAGCGTGTGCGCAGTTGAATGAGAACCTGACGGCGCGAGAAGCCAGTCACGACGGCCAGAAACTTGGAATCGGCCATCGGCACCTTGCGCAGCTCGCGTTGGATCGCTTCCCACGCGACAGACTGATTCGGGCGCGGCATGTTGATCCGGTCGGGCAACCCAAGCCCGTAGCGGGCACGCTTCTGCACGGCAACTGGTGTGCGGTCGGCGAACCGCGCTGCAATCTGTTTGATAGACATGTGCGTTGCCCAAAGCTGCACGAGCAAGGCATCCTCTTCCGCACACCACGCTTTTCGCGATGCCATATCAGTCCCCCAACGAGTGCTTGAGAAGTGTGCGCATCGCATCCTGACGCTCGAGCATCGCCTCGTACTCTGCGCGCGGCATCGTGACCGTATCGACGTCTTCGGGTATTTCCGGCGCGCCTTCGAGCCGAGACAGATCCAGCCCGAGCAGCTCGAGCAGCTCGCAGAATTTTTTCAGCGACAGTCCGTGACCGCGGCTGTTGTGGAAGCGATTGAAGTTCGTGCGGTCGATGCCCAGGGCGTTTGCCACGGCGACCTGAGTCCGCTTCGCGATCAGGCCCACTACCACATTTTCGTTTCTCTCAGCAACCTTCACGTGTTGCTCCCAAGTGCAAAGCGTCGTCAATACGATGGATTCCAACGAGACGAACGAGGCGGCGCAGCAGCGCCGGGCTGAAATGGTGAGCACCACCAACCATGCGAGAATCGAGTTTCCACACGTCAATCACTCTCATAGAAGGGGTGCTCATGAGCTCAACGACCGTCAATGTGATCTGCCCGCACTGCGGGGAAAATCTCGTCGAACCAGGGGACGCTTACAAGGACCGTGCAGACGTAGCAGCCGTCTGCACGGGATGTGGGGCTACCTTCGACAAGGCGAGCCTCGATTCCCTTGTAAAACAGATCGGCGAAGCCTTCCGCGATCACGTCGCCGAAGAGCTCAGAAAACTGTTCAAGTAGGGGCAGCAAGCGGCGAAACGCTGCTTTCGCAGGGCTATCGTCAACAACAACCTCGACGCGAATCGACGCGGAGCCGTCTGCGTCGCAGTCGCACGGGGCGGCGGGGAACGCCGGTTCGTTGTGCATGGCACAGTCCGATGAGTGGTGTGGTCGTTTCACCTTTGCGCCCGGATCTGTCCGAAGGAATGCACGATATGCAACAGAAATCCGGCGTTCGGGTTTCCCTGCTCCTTTGTCCAGCACTAACGCAGTGGAAACGGCGGCGGAGATTTTCTCAGCAGCCGTTGCCGCCACCTGTTCAAACTCTTCGAGCGCGGCGAAGAACCTCGCCATTGTCTTTTCGTTCATTGGCTTACCTATCGTGTTTCGCGGACGTGAAGAACAGCGGCCAGATATCGCCTGTCGGTGGAGGCTCATCGTGCGGGGGACGCAGCCCTGTCGCCGCGAATACCGGTTCACCTTCAACAATCGCGACGAACTCAAACCGGACCCAACCAATAGGCATGTCGCCAGTCGACATTGGCGACCAGAACGGAGCCGTGCCAAGATGCCGCGGCACACTGACCTGCAATTGGCACCCAAATCCGAAAAATTCGATGCGCGCAGGAAGGAACTTCGGAAATGAACTCAGCGGTTCCTCCGGGACTGTTTCGGGTCGTAATAGGGACTGGGCGGCCGGCGATCAGCGCGATGCAGCCGCCATGCGGTGCAGAGCGAGAAAAATGCCCGTAGCGGGCCGAAGTACAGATGAGGTGTCTCGCGAACGGCGCGAAGGAAGATGACGATCAGCTTCACGCGGCTACCCCCGCCGGTTCCCCGTCAGCCGTTGCGCCCTCACCGCCTCTTTGGGCGGGAGGGCGACTTCGGGGGCTTGGGGGCTCACCTTGACCAGAATCGGACGTCGCCCGAACGAATGCCCAATCGACCCTGTCGTTCAGGTCCTCGCACCTGACGGCACCATTGGACAATCGTTCGATAGTCGGGCAGTGCTCAGGGGCGACTGGGCGCAAGCCCGCGAGCCATTGATAGATCAGCCCTGGCGATACGCCCAGCATCCGGGCGAGCGCGGACTGCGAAGTGCCTGAGGCTTTGAGCCATTGATCGAGTTTCATAACGAATATACTAGCACCGCTATTAATCATGTCAATAGCCCAGCTTGTTGAAACGCCGAATAGCATTGCTACACTTCGGCCCATGGCTACGAAATCCCCCCTCACCATCAGCGCTTGGCAAATCGAAGACGCGAGGCGACTCAAGTCGCTCTTTAGTGAGCGCACGTCTCTGAGCCAGGCTGAATTTGGCGCGGAATTTGGGATTGGAAGCCAGGGAATGGTTTGGCAGTACTTGAATGGTCGTCGCGCGTTGAATGCGAAGGCGGCAGCCGCTTTCGCCCGCGGACTCGGCGTCACAATTTCGGACTTCAGCCCAACACTGGCGAAGGAAGCGATGGACCTGACGGCCCATATTTCCCCTGCGCTCAAAGTGCGTTCCCCGACCGAAGATGCCGAGCTATATCAAGATCAAGACGTTCGCAACATGGCCGGTGAGCCAGAGAATCTGACGATCTTGCCAAAAGAGATTCATTCCAGGCTACGCTGTACGAACGAGGTAGAGATCCCTAGATTTGACGCGCGAGGTTCAATGGGAGGCGGTTTCCCTATGCCTGACCACGACCATGTCGTGGAAACGATTCGTGTCACGAAAACCTGGTTGCGCGACACACTTCCAAGCCTGACGAATGTAAGCAATCTCGCCCTTCTACCTGCTTTCGGCGATTCGATGGAAGGTACGTTCAACGACGGCGACCTACTTTGGGTAGACCGCGGGATCGCTGAGGTAAAGATGGATGCTGTCTACGTCCTCGCATTGCAGGACGAGCTATACGTTAAGCGCCTTCAGCGGCGCCCGGATGGCACTATTTTGATGATTTCGGATAACAAGAAGTACGAACCCTATCTCATTAAGAATGGGGAGAAAGAGAAGTTTCGCGTCTTAGGCCGTGTCGTATATGCTTGGCGCGGAGTTCGGCTGTAGTTCCTAAAAATCGCACACTACGGGGTACGAAATTGAATATCTGGGGCTTTGCACTATCCGCAGCGTTGTGCTGGATCGTTGGAGAATTTGCCGTACGAAAGGGACGCCGGCGTGTACTTTGGTTTGTGCTTTCGTTTCTCATCACGCCGCTGTTGACGTGGGTCACTCTTCTTTGCATGAAGGATCTGCGTTCACCCGACATACCGAAAAAAGCAAACTGGCCATTGGGCCTAGCCGCGGCCGTCCTCTCAATCGGTTGGATTTTTGCTATCGCTCTATATGTCGCAGCGACGCCTGAGCCATATGCCGATCAGTCTTCCGCTGCTTCGCCTTCCTCAGTTAGATCAGCGGAATCTGCCGATGAAGCGCCTGCTCAACAGACTTACATGACCGTCTCTCTCGCACGGCTCGCCGCAGACTATGAAGCAAATGAAGTCGCGGCGGACATGAAGTACAAAGGCAAACTACTTGAAGTCACGGGACGCGTTCAAAGCATCGATAAAGACGCATTTGATGGAATTTCGATTGCTCTCGCAACCTCTAACGAGTTCATGCCGGCACGTGCCAGTGTCGACAAGGCGCTTGAGTCTACCGCTGCACAGTTGACGAAAGGACAGACAATCACTGTTCGCTGCAAGGGAGGAGGCTTGCTGATTGGCTCGCCTATCTTGCGAAACTGCCAGATCGCATAGCGCCCTTCCCCGCCTCTGTTCGTTTTGGCCCGCCTCGAGCGGGCTTTTTATTTGCTATCGAAATTCGACAACGATAGCAATTTTTTCACC
>OFTX01000095.1_pt1 | contig 54653 bp, 51 predicted proteins | sample 1775051 | NCBI WGS metagenome assembly OFTX01 (sample SAMN08195772, study PRJEB24354) | sludge metagenome | isolation source: sludge from phenol fed wastewater aerobic bioreactor A | place: India: Nagpur | collected 2016-09-15 | reverse complement strand
CGAAACTGCAATTGCGTCTGCGGCGTCAATCCGCGATCCGCGAGATAGCCGCGCGCTTTGGCGCCGCCGCGCGCGGCCAATGTCTCGGTGAAGAATTTCGCCGCCAGTTCCATGACGTCGTAGAGCGACTTGCGGCGCTGCTCGTGGCGCGCGGCGTCCGGCGTCGCCGCCGGGCCAGGCCCGGCCTCACGCGGGATCGCGCGGCGCATCGTCACTGCGCCTGGCGGCGATGGCCGCCGTTGGCAGCGGCGCCGCGCTTGTCGCCCGGGGCGCGCGGGGCGACGGCTGCCGCCCGGCTCTCGGGGGTGATCACCTCGACCTTCGCGCCGTCGCGCAGCTTGTCCATGCCGTCGATCACGAGCTTCTCGCCCGGCGCGATACCCGCTTCGACCGCCACGTTGACACCGTCCGTCGGGCCGAGCTTCACCGTCTTCAACTTGACGGTGTGGTCGGGCTGCACGGCGTAGACAAAGCTGCCCTGCGTGCCGCGCTGCACCGCGGCGCTCGGCACGAGCGTGGCACCCTTGAGCGTGTCGACGAGCATCTTCACGTTGACGAACTGGTTCGGGAACAGCACGCCGTCGAGATTCGCGAACTCTGCCTTGAGCTTGACGGTACCGGTGGTCGTATCGATCTGGTTGTCGATCGACGCCAGCTTGCCGTCGGCGAGCTTGATCCTGTTCGCGCGGTCGAACGCTTCGACCGGCAGCGCTTCGCCGGCGCGCGATCGCTTGACCACCGACGGCAGATTGTCTTCGGGGATCGTGTAGACGACCGTGATCGGGGTGACTTCGTTGATGATGACGATACCGTTGGTGTCCGAGGCGTGGACGATGTTGCCCGGATCGACCTGTCGCAGGCCCGCCAGGCCCGACACCGGCGCGGTGACGCTCGCATAGTTCAGCTGCAGCCGCGCGTTGTCGAGTTGCCCCTGGTCGGACTTCACGGTCCCTTCGTACTGCTTGACGAGCGCGCGCTGGGTGTCGACCGTCTGCTTGGCGATCGAGTCCTGCGTGAGCAGCGTTTCATAGCGGGCCAGGTCGAGTTGCGCGTTCCTGAGCAGCGCCTGGTCACGGGCCAACTGACCTTCCATTTGCGTGACCTGCACCTGGAACGGACGCGGATCGATCTCGGCGAGCAACTGCCCCGCCTTGACCATGTCGCCTTCCTTGAAGTGCACCTTCATGAGCTGGCCGTCCACGCGAGAGTGCACGGTGACGCTGCGCGTCGGCGTGACAGTACCCAGCCCGTTGAGGAAGACCGGCAGATCGCCCGTTTTCGCCTCGACGGCGGTCACCGGCGTGGCCGGCATGCCCGCGCCGGCCATGCCGCCCGGCGGACCGCCGCGACGCCCGCTCGCCTGCCCCGGACCCTGCGCCTTTGGCGCGTGCAAACGGTAATACACGCCGCCGGCAATGAGCAGGACGATCAATCCGATGATGCCGGGCACGAGCCATCGGCGCCGGCGCGATTCGGCAAGCGCGGGCGTGGCGGTACGTGGCGTCCCGTTGGGGGACGTGGGCCGATCAGAACCGTTCGGTGGTTCCGAACCGTGGGGACCGTGCTCGGTCATAACTTCCTCGTAACAGCGGAGTCGTTGGCGGATTCGTCCGTTGGGGACGACGTTTTTTTCGGTCGGTTTGCTGCGGCGCAGCAAAGATGCCCGAAAACCTTGCGGGGCCGCGCCTGAAGCCGGATTTGGCCGATCAGCATAGCAGACCGACATGCCTTCGCGCAGGCGTGGCCCATGCGGGCGTCGCCGGCGTGACGCGGGCGACGCACCTGTCTGGTTTTTTCGTGCCGCCGGCTCAAGATTGGCAGTGCTGTGAAAAGACCGAAGGCACGCGAGATGGTTCGCGTCGAATCCTTGCGTCGCATTTCGAAGCGGCATCGGACCGAGGCAATTCATCCGCACATTTCGTCGATGCACGCCTGTCGACGCGCGTCATCGCGGAACGTCACCTCATCCGGCCGCGGCGGTGCCGTGCAATGCCTGATCGCGCCATTCTCGCCACATGAAAACATGCGGAATGCGCGACTGGGTATGCGGAAATGGTGAGATTGAAGCTTACGTGATGCGTGCGAAAATCGCGCGTTACGCGGGCTCGCTCTATTATTACGCATCGTTACAGGCCGCCAAGACTGTAATGTCCGGAAACAAAATGCGTGTCTGGGCGCGCGCCGAGGCCACTATCATGACGACACACCCTGTCCGATCGAATATGAAAATTCTTGTTGTCGACGACGATCCCGACCTGCGCGACCTGCTCAGAGAGTATCTGAGCCGTCACGGCTTCTCCGTCGCGGTCATGCACGACGGGGACGGGCTGGCCGCGCGCCTGGAGCGTGAGCGCCCCGCCCTGATCGTGCTGGACCTGATGATGCCCAAAGTCGACGGCCTCACGGCCCTGCGCGACCTGCGCGCGCGCAACGACGACGTGCCGGTGATTCTGCTCACCGCTCGCAGCGACGAGATCGATCGCATCGTCGGACTCGAGATCGGCGCCGACGACTACCTGGGCAAGCCGTTCAGCCCGCGCGAGCTCCTCGCGCGTATCAACGCCGTGCTGCGCCGACGCAAGACGCCCGATGCGGCGGTACCGGAACAGCGCGAGAACTACACGTTCGGTCCGTTCGTACTCGACTTCCGCAGCCGCACGCTCACCCGCGACGCGCAATTGCTCACGCTCTCGGATGGCGAGTACGGCTTGCTGCGCCTGCTGGTCAACCACGCCATGCAGGTACTCTCGCGCGAACGCATCATCGAATTGCTCTACGGCGCGGAGAGCGACGTCAACGACCGCGGCATCGACGTGCAGATCTGGCGCCTGCGCCGGCTGCTCGACGAGGACGCGCAGAGCCCGCGCTTCATTCAGACCGTGCGCGGGCGCGGCTACATTTTCGTCCCCGACGGCCAGCGCGCCGACATGGCCACCGGTTAATGAAGCGAAACGCACGGCGCCACGCTGTCCGGCGCCGATATTCCCGGTCTGACAAGGATTCCGGCATGCGGCCGATTTTGGACATTCCGTCCCTCATGCGGAGCATGGCATGAAGGGGCTTCGCTTCGACACGCTGTTCGGCCGGCTCGCGGTGATCATCATTGCGGCGCTGGTCATCAGCCATTTCTCGTATCTGACGATCCTTCGCAGCGATCACGACGAAACGCGCGTTCAGAACGCCGCCGAGCAGATGGCGTTCATCATCAAGGCCGCCGCCGAGGTGCACGACGGCAACTCGGCGCTCACGCTGCCCGACCTCGTGCAGGTCGTGCCAGTGTCGTTCGCGCACGGCGACGTGTTCGAGCCCGCGAGCAAAAGCGCACGCCTGACCACCGAACTGGCGCGCCGGCTGCCCGCCGGGACGCAATTGCGCGTGGAGCGCACGCCGCCGCCGCGCATCTGGGCGCGCCTGCCCAACCGCGACTACTGGATTGCCACGCCGGTGTTGTCCGTGCGAAATCCGCCGGGCACGGCAACCATTCTGCCGGGCCTGGCCGCCGTGCTGGGCATTACCGTCATCTTCGCGCTGTTCGCTGCCTGGCAGTTGCAGCGCCCCGTGCGCGACATGGCCGCGGCGGCCGAGCAACTGGCCACGCATCGCGTGCGCACGCAGGTCAAGGAGCGCGGCCCGCTCGAACTGCGGCAGTTGACAGAGCGCTTTAACCGAATGAGCCACGACATCGTGCAAACGGACCGGGAGCGCAACACGATGCTCGCCGGCATTGCCCACGACCTGAAAACGCCGCTCGCCCGCTTGCGCCTGCGCGCGGAAATGCTCGACGACATGCAGATGAGCGAAGGCATCACGCGCGACGCCGAGTCGATGACCCGTATCGTCGATCAGTTCCTGCTGTTCGCCCGAGGCGTCGAGATGGAGGGCGCGGCGTCGCCGGTGGAAGCGCGCATCCCGGCCTTGATCGCACCGTTTCTCGACCAGGGCTATGCCATCGATCTGGATCTTCAGGCCGGCCCCGGCTTCAAGCTGAAGCAGACTTATCTCGAGCGCATCGTGAACAATCTGCTCGATAACGCCGTGACGTACGGGCGCGCGCCGCTCACGATCCGAACATCACAGGACCCGGGCGGCTGGCGTCTTGTTATCGAAGACAGCGGCCCCGGCATTCCCAACGAGGACATCAACCGTATCGTGCGGCCCTTCGTGCGCCTCGATCCGGCGCGCGGCGGCAATGCACACTGCGGGCTGGGACTCGCCATCGTCGACAAGCTCACGCAGCAACTCGGCGGCCGTGTGTCGTTCAGCAACCGCCCTGCCGGCGGCTTGCAAGTCACCTTGATGTTCCCTCCGGACGATACGAACGCCGCCTAGCGCGCCGGATGCCGACGATGAAAAAACCCGCCATCGATCAACGAAGGGCGGGTTTTTTTCGTGCGTGGCGCTGCATCACATCAAGCCACAGCCAGGCGATCCGGGTTGGGGGGCAATGCGATAACTGGGCTGCTGCTTTACTGCTCTCAGGGACACGGTGAAGATGGCCGCCGCTTTGCGCCGGCGCCTGTTGGCACGCGTTGCCGCGACGCACCGCCCCCAACCTCTCCCTGGCATGTGACCGGCAGCGCCGGCCCGACGTTTGCCGGCGGCTTACTTGATCAGGAACTTCTCTTTGTTCTTCCCGACCCATTTCGGCGCGCGGCCGCGACCCGACCACGTTTCGCCCGTCGCCGGGTTCATGTACTTCGGCGCGATCTGCGCACGAGCGGCGCGACGACGGCCATCCGTGGCCACCAGGCCCAGGTCTTTCGCCGTCAGTTCGTATTCCTGGATCTTCTGTTTGACTTCTGCAATGACCTGAGCCACTTCACGGGCGCGGGCCTCTTCGATCTGCTTTTCGATCTTTTCGCGCTGGGCGACGAGTTCCTTATAGCTTGCCATCTGGCGTGTCCTTACGTTGTTAAAATGGATCGCCACTTAAAATAACACGAGTTTTAATTATTTGAAAACCGCATTTCCGGCAAATGGGGTTTGAGACGCGAAAAAGTAATGATTTATCCGAGCGGCACCTCGGAATATGCACAAAGTCAGGGCACGATTCCGGGAATACCGCCGGATTTTTCGCATCATAATCCCAGCGCATGCCACTTCAATTTCTTCGAGATTCCCGGTGAATCCGAGGGGCCTGTCATCAGGACTCCACAATGCCAATTTAGTTCACTACGCATCGAACAAGACGCGGAAAGCATTCCCCCTCGACTCGCGGGAGTGTCCCGACTTCTTTTTCCCGATAATTCGGCGCGGCAAAATATACGATCGCAAATACTTAATCGCTATCCGATCAGTCTGTTATCCAAAGCAGCGTCGGCACTCGGACGATTCGCATCGGGGCGACGCAAACTACGGATACCAAACGACAAATCCCGACCAATCCGTCCATATGGCTTTCGGCGAACATTAATGACGCCTCCGGATTTCGATATGCCTGTCCATCCTAATGAACGTTTCCTCGATATCGGAGCTATCCGCAATCGAATTGCCCACGATGAGCGTTCGCGAGTCGGTATTATCAAGGTCCACCGGAGAAATGGCGCTTATGACGGATCCATTGACGTATACGTCAAACTCATGCGGCAATGTCATTTCCCCAAACGCAGGAGTTTTCGTAAGATGGGGCCTAACGCCCGCTGTGGCCTGTCAGGTCTGGATTTGCACCGTATATCCAGATTGGAAACATCGAAATTAAGCCATTCCTGATTTGTCGCAATCGGCGAATACTCGCGCCGACGCCATGGAGACACTGCCCGCGCATGAGCCCTTCGCCCGTCACTTCGAGTTCGCCGTTCGACACCGACGCGCCGGTCCTACGCACCGAGCGCACGATCCTGCGTGCTTGGCGCGCCGACGATCTGCCGCCGTTCGCCGCGCTCAACGCCGATCGCGAAGTCATGCGGCACTTCCCGACAACGCTCGACCGGGCGCAGAGTGACGCCGTCGCCCTTCGGCTGGCGAAGCATCTGCACACGCACGGCTACGGACCGTGGGCACTGGAAATTCCCGGTGTGACGCCGTTCGCCGGATTCGTCGGCCTCATGCGCGTCGGTTTCGACGCGCCGTTCGCCCCGGCGGTCGAGATCGGTTGGCGGCTGGCGCAAGCCTGGTGGTCGAAAGGGTACGCGACGGAAGCGGCCATTGCCGCGGCGCGATTCGCCTTCGACACGCTGCGGCTAAGCGAGCTCGTATCCTTCACGGTGCCGGCGAACGTGCGCTCGCGCGCGGTGATGGAGCGCATCGGCATGCGCCATTGTCCCGACGAGGACTTCCTGCACCCTTTGATTCCCCCGGGGCACCGCCTGCGTCGTCATGTGCTGTACCGGCTCGAGGCAGACGCGCTGGCGTGCGGCACGCGGTAGGCGTCGCCTCCGCGATTGAAGCGCCTGTTTAATTCGTGGGAGAATTGCGCTCTTTGCGCCAGCAGCCTCCCCCATCGTGTCGCGCGCCGTCATCATTCCGCTCATCATCGCCTGCGCCCTGTTCATGGAGAACATCGACGCCACGGTGATCACCACCTCGCTGCCTGCCATGGCACGCGATCTCCATCAGGATCCGATCTCGCTCAAGATGGCGCTCACCGCCTACGTGGTCGGGCTGGGCATCTTTATCCCTGTCTGCGGCTGGGTCTCCGATCGGTTTGGCGCACGAAACGTATTCCGCACCGCGATCGGCATCTTCATGGCGGGCTCGATCCTGTGCGCGGTGTCGTTTTCGCTGCCGACCTTCGTGTTCGCCCGCTTTCTGCAAGGCGTTGGCGGCGCGATGATGGTTCCGGTCGGTCGTCTCGTGATCTTTCGGACCGTGCCCAAACATGACCTCGTCAAGGCCATCGGGTATCTGACCATGCCAGCGCTCCTCGGCCCGGTCATCGGCCCGCCGCTCGGTGGCGCGATCACCGCCTATTTGCACTGGCGCTGGATTTTCTTCATCAACATTCCCGTGAGCCTGCTCGGCATCTATCTCGCGGGCAAGTACATCGACAACGAACGGGGCGGCAACGCGGGACGCCTCGACACGCTCGGCTTCATTCTCTCGGCGCTCGGCAGCGGCCTGCTCATGCTGGGTCTGGCGCTGATCGGCGAGCACCAGGTCGACAACGGCGTGGTGATCGCGATGTGCGTCGCGGGTGCGCTGTGCGTCCTTGCCTACTGGCGTCACGCCAATCGGGTGCAGGCGCCGCTGCTCGACTTCCGGCTGCTGCGCATTCCGACGTTCCACGCCAGCGTGGTGGGCGGCTCGCTCTTTCGCATCGGGCTGGGCGCCGTGCCGTTCCTGTTGCCGCTGGCGTTGCAGGAGGGACTGCACATGGACCCATTCGAATCGGGGATGATCACGTGCGCCTCGGCGTTTGGCGCGATCTTCATGAAGGCGATCGCCCAGCGCGTGCTTGCGAGATTCGGCTTCCGGCGCGTGCTGATCGTCAACGCCGCGCTCGCCGGCGTGGCGCTGTCGTCTTATGGCCTGTTCACGCACGACACGCCGGTCCTTGTGATGCTCGCCGTGGTGGCGTTCGGCGTTTTTTTCCCCTCGCTGCAGTTCACGTGCCTGAACTCGATCGTCTACGCCGACATCAAGAGCGCCGATGCGAGCCGCGCGACGAGCCTCGCAAGCGTGGTCCAGCAACTGTCGCTGGGGCTCGGCGTAACGATCTCGGGCATGGTGCTGCAAGCGAGCAGTCGCCTGGCCGGTCACGACCGACTCACCGCCAGCGACTTCCTGCCGGCGTTTCTCGTGATCGGCCTGTTCTCGGTGCTCTCGATCCCCATTACCCGCCAGTTGCCCGCCAACGCCGGGACCGAACTGGCGCGCAAGCGCTGAAACCACGGCCCGGCACGACGTCAGGACTTCGCGCCGGACCGTGTCGCGACCGCGTGAATCGCCATCCCGATGAGCATGGCGACGACGAAGATCAACCCCTTGCCCGAGCCCGCGCCGAGCAATACCAGCGCCGGCCCCGGGCAGATGCCCGCGATCCCCCAGCCCACGCCGAACACCAACGCGCCGACGACCAGCCGCTTGTCCAGCTGGCGCAGCGCGGGCCACGCACGCGGCTCGCCCGACCACGCAAGCGGGTTTGCGCGAGCCAGACGGAAGCCGACGAGTCCGACCGCGATGGCGCCGCCCATCACGAAGGCGAGCGACGGGTCCCAGCGACCGGCAAGGTCGAGAAATCCAAGCACTTTCGCGGGGTTCGCCATGCCCGCGAGAATCAGCCCCGCGCCGAACGCGAGGCCGCCGATGAACGCGAATGCGAGCTTTTTCATGCGGCACCTCCCACGTTGAGCACATGGCGCACGACAAAAACCGTCAGGAAGCCGGTCGCCATGAAGCAAAGCGTGGCGACGAGCGAGCGCCACGACAGCCGCGACAAACCACACACGCCGTGGCCACTCGTGCAGCCCGAACCAAGCCGCGTGCCGAAGCCCACCAGCAGTCCCGCCGTCACGAGCATTGCCGTGCCGGCATCGATCTGCGCCTCCGGCACCACTGCAACCAGACGGTACGCCCAGGGCGCGAGCAGCATGCCGACGATGAAGGCGATCCGCCAGCCCACGTCGCCGGCATACGGTCGCAACAGGCCCCCCACGATGCCGGAGATCCCGGCAATGCGCCCGTCGGACAGCATCAGCCAGACGGCTGCGGCGCCGATCAGAGCCCCACCGGCGAGCGCCGACCAGGGGGTGAAATGCAGAGTATCGAGTGTCATGGCAATCAGGCTTTCGGACAGAATTGGTCGTAGAGACAGGCGAGCACGGCGAGCACCGCGCCGTCGGCCACCGAGTAATAGATGCGCTTGCCCTCGCGACGGGTCGTCACGAGCGCTTCGGTGCGAAGCACGGCGAGTTGCTGCGAGAGCGTCGGCTGACGAATGTCGAGCTGGGCTTCGAGCTCACCGACCGACAGCTCGCCCTGCGTCAATTGGCACAGGATCAGCAGACGGTCTTCGTTGGCCAGCGCCCGCAGCAGGGCGCTGGCTTCCTGCGCCGCCGCCCGCAGCGGCGTGACGTCGAGCACACCGGCAACGGCCTTAGCGCCCTTTGCGTCCTTTGCGCCCTTTGCGTCCTTTGCGTCCTTTGCTCCCTTTGCGCCCTTTGCGCCCTTTGCGTCCTTATCGTCGGTGTCGTCCGCGTCGGCCGCACCTCCCCCCGGCCCCGTCGGAGCGACGGACGGCGTCGATTCGGCGGACAGGGCCGACAGAAGGGATAGCGTGCTGGTTCGGGGCATGGCAGGATCGAAGCAAATGGGAAAGTCGGGCGCGACGCCATGTCGCACCCCTCGCAAGCCGTTCTCCATTTGTCACCGGCATCGCGTACACTTTACTGGTTTATAATATATCAATTCATAAATTATTGCAGGAGCCGGTCATGTCAGCCACCTCAGCACACATCGAAGCCTTCTTCGACAACGTCACCGCCACGGTGACTTACGTCGTGTTCGATGCCCCGGGCGGCCGGGCGGCGATCATCGACCCCGTGCTCGACTACGATCCGAAGGCGGGCCGCACGCATACGGCGTCGGCCGAGCGGGTGCTCGCTTTCGTAGCGGACAAGCAACTCACCGTCGACTGGATTCTCGAGACGCATGCGCATGCCGATCATTTGTCGTCGGCGCGCTGGCTCAAGGAGCATGTGGGGGGGCGTATTGCCATTGGCGCGCACATCCGCGACGTGCAACACGTGTTCAAGAAGCTGTTCCATCTGGGCGCGGACGTACCGCCGGACGGCTCGCAATTCGACCACCTTTTCGAAGACGGCGAGACGTTCGCGATCGGCGCGCTGCAGGCCGAGGCGATGTTCGTGCCGGGCCATACGCCCGCCGACATGGCCTACCGCGTGGGCGACGCCGTCTTCGTGGGCGACACGCTCTTCATGCCCGACGTGGGCACCGCGCGCTGCGATTTCCCCGGCGGCAATGCCCACACGTTGTTTCGCTCGATTCGCCGTTTGCTGTCGCTGCCGGAAGCGACACGTCTGTTCATGTGCCACGACTACCCGCCCGCCACGCGCGCGCCCAACTGGCAGACGACGGTGGCGGAGCAGCGCCGCGCGAACATTCATGTGCACGACGGCATCGATGAAGACGCCTTCGTCGCCATGCGCGAGGCGCGCGACCGCACGCTCGAGATGCCCACGCTGATCCTGCCGGCGGTACAGGTCAACATTCGCGCCGGGGACATGCCCGCGCCCGAGGCCAATGGCACGCGTTACCTGAAGATCCCGCTCAATGTGCTGTGAGTTGCCCGGCCAACGCTTCGCGCGCCTGCGTGACCCACGTTGGCTCGCCGCGACGCGCGGGCAGCAGGTGAAACTCGGCGTCGGGCAGCGCCGGTAGGCGGCGCCCGGGCATCAACGTCTCGATGCGTGCGAGCCCGGGTCCCGCCGCCGAGGCATTCAGGCACGCGACCCCGAGTCCCGCGCTCAACGCCAGCTTCAACCCCGCCACCCCCGACGCCACATGTGCGATCGTGTATGGGACGCAATGCCCGTCGAGCCATTGCGTAGTGAACCGATGCAACGCGCACGTGTCGGGCAACACCAGCAATGGCAACGGCTCGCCCGCTGACAGCGCCAGGTCGGCGGCGGCTACCCATTCAAGCGACTCGCGCCCCAGCGCGCGGGTGCCGGCCACGGTGTCGCGCCCGAGCGATTTGCCGAGGATGCGCATCGACAGCCCGATGTCGAAGTCGCCGGTCTCGTAGCCGGATTCGATCTCGCCGCTTTTGAGAATCGTTACGTGAATGCGCAGCGCCGGGTACGCCACCCCAAGATGCCGCAGCATGCGTGCCACATCGCCGGGGCGGAAGTAATCGGTGATCGCCAGTCGCAACTCTCCCGCCAGCGAATAGCCGCGCACGTCATGCCAGGCGTGCTCCGACTGGGCGAGCAACTGACGCGCATGGGCGAGCAGGCGCTCGCCGGCGGGGGTGGTGGCAACACCTTGCTTGCCGCGCGTGAACAAGGTCACCCCGATGCGCTCTTCGAGCTTGCGCATCTGCTCGCTCACCGACGACTGCGACAGGAACACGCGCGGTGCCGCGGCGGAAAGGCTGCCCGCCTCGGCTACCGCGACGAAGGTGCGCAGCTGATCGAAATCGAATCCGGGGATCATGATTTCATCCATTCAAGAAACCGATGAATGAAATCGTATATTCCCGCTTTTCCGATGTCAAACCGGCCCCTAGACTGAAGGCGTTGTTTCCACAGTCCTTCCGATCCAGGAGTCACACCATGCCGCACATCGTCCTGCAACTCTCGGGCACGCCCAACGACACGCTCGCCCGCCGCGCCGTGCGCGAAGTCTCGCAACTGACGGTCGACACCTTGCACAAGGCACCGGACGTCATTGCAATGACCGTCGAGTTCATTCCTCACGAGCGCTGGTTCATCGCCGGCACGTCGCTCGCGGAGCAGGGCAGGAATGCGTTCCACCTCGACATCAGCGTGACGGACGAGACGAACACGAAGGCCGAAAAGGCCCAGTTCATCGCGCAGGTGTTCGAGACGCTGTCCGGACTGCTTGGCAACGTGCATCCGTGTTCCTACATCCATGTCATCGATGCGCGCGGCGCCGCCTACGGCTACGGTGGACGCACGCAGGAATTTCGGCATCAGCACCCGGCGACCTGAAGCGCCAGCGCAGCGAGTCCATGAGCGCCACGGCAAGCGTTCCGGCACGCAATGGATTCCCGGCGGCTCCCGATCCGTCCCCCCCATGTCGAACCATGGCGATGGCGCGTGCGGCACCGGCGGAGCGTGCCGTTCGCCGTGTCGCGGCGCCCTTCGCCCCCAGCGACAGGCCGAATATCGACTGGGGGGACGAACGCCGGAAAGCCGCGCCAATTCGACGTTTCAGGAAAGGGAAAGAAACAATTCCAACACTTTCTTACGACTATTTGCTTCGCCTCCTCGCCCTTCGCTCGTACGATGAAGGCGTACCAAGACATCGCTTTCAAAGGGGGCGAAAATGAAAAAACTAACGTTGACCATCGCACTCGTGGCCGCCACGCTCGGCGGCATTGCCGTCGCACCGGCCCACGCTCAGGTGGGCGTGTCGATCAGCATCGGCGCACCGCCGCCGCCGCGTTACGAGCCGGTGCCGCCGCCTCGCGCCGGTTATGTGTGGGCGCCGGGCTTCTGGGACTGGGACGGCCACCGTCACGAATGGCGCGGCGGGCACTGGGAACGTGCGCGTCCGGGCTATGCCTATCGCGCCCCAGCCTGGCATCAGGGGCCGCGCGGCTGGCAGCTTGATCGCGGCGGCTGGGGGCACGACGACAGGGGCCGCGATGACCGTGGACGCCGCGGCTGGGGACGGGATCGCCACGACGATCACCAACAGGACCACGACCGTTACCACGGTTGACCCGTCTCTCGGAGGTGGCTTGCGCCACTTCGGTGACGTCGACGTCGCCTCCCATGGCGGCGCAACCTTGCGGTAACCGGAACGCCGACGCTCGTGAGCGTCGGCGTCTTGCGTTCGGGGGATGACGAAACGGCGCGCGCACATGTACCTGCGCAAGACATCAGCCAATCGCATTGCGCTGCTGCGCAAACGATAAAGCCCCGTAGGGTCGGGCGGCGCATCGTGTCGTTGCGCTCGCCTGTCCCGACGGGGCTTGCAGAGGTCCTCAGTTGTCGCATCCGGCGCCGCACCGCGCGCGCGTGCCGGGTGCCAGCGCCGTGCGCACGTCAGTCGCGCCGGTCGCGTCAGTCGCGATTGGCCTGAATGACCGTAAGCGCGGTCATGTTGATGATGCGTCGCACGGTCGAGCTCGACGTCAACACGTTGACCGGCGCACCCACGCCCAACAGGAACGGTCCCACGGCCACGTTGCTCCCGGCGCCCGTCTTGAGCAGGTTGTAGGCGATGTTGCCGGAGTCGACGTTCGGGCACACCAGCAGGTTGGCGGCACCCTTCAGACGCGATTGCGGCAGGATGCGGCTGCGCAGGCCTTCGTCCAGGGCGCAATCGCCGTGCATTTCGCCGTCGATCTCGAGCTCCGGCGCCTGTGCCGTGACCATCTCCAGCACGCGACGCATCTTGGTGCCCGACGCCGCACTACCCGACCCGAAGTTCGAACGCGAGAGCAGCGCCACCTTCGGGTTGAGGTTCAGCCACGACATCTGCCGCGCCGCCGCCAGCGTGAATTCGGCAATCTGTTCGGCCGTCGGATCGTCGTTGACGTGCGTGTCGACCAGCGCCACGGTGCGTTTGTCGAGCAGCAGGATATTCATCGCGGCGTAGGTATTCGCGCCAGCCTGCTTGCCAATCACTTCATCGACGAAACGCAGGTGATCGTGATACGCGCCCACCGTGCCGCAGATCATGCCGTCGGCGTCGCCCAGGCGCACCATCATCGCGCCGATCAGCGTGAGACGGCGGCGCATTTCCACACGCGCCATTTCCTTGGTGATGCCGTCTCGGCAGCGCAGCTCCCAATAGCTCGTCCAGTATTGGTGGAAGCGCTCGTCGTAGTATGGGTTCGTGACTTCGACGTCCTCGCCCAGACGCAGGCGCAGGCCGAACTTCTCGATGCGGGCGAGCAGCACTTCGGGGCGGCCCACGAGAATCGGACGCGCCAGCTTCTCGTCGACGATGACCTGGACCGCGCGCAGCACGCGCTCTTCTTCGCCCTCGGCGAACACGATGCGAGCCTTGCCGCCGTCGCGCACCAGTTGCTTCGCGGCCGAGAAAATCGGCTTCATGAACGCACCGGAGTGGTAGACGAACTGCTGGAGCTGGTCGGCGTACGCGTCGAAATCGGTGATCGGACGCGTCGCCACGCCATCTTCCATGGCCGCGCGCGCCACGGCCGGCGCGATGCGCACGATCAGTCGCGAATCGAACGGCTTCGGAATCAGGTATTCCGGCCCGAACGAGAGATCGTATGCGCCATACGCGGTCGCGACGGAATCGTTCGGCTCTTCCTGCGCCAGCCCGGCAATCGCATGCACCGCCGCGATTTCCATGTTGCGCGTGATGGTCGTGGCGCCTACGTCGAGCGCGCCACGGAAGATGTAGGGGAAGCACAGCACGTTGTTGACCTGGTTCGGGAAATCCGAACGGCCCGTGGCGAGCACCACGTCCTCGCGGGCGGCACGCGCGACTTCCGGGAAGATTTCCGGGGTCGGGTTGGCGAGCGCAAGAATCAGCGGGCGCGCGGCCATCGTGGCGAGCATTTCCGGCTTGAGCACGCCGCCGGCGGACAAGCCGAGAAAGACGTCGGCACCCTCGATCACTTCGGCAAGCGTGCGCTTGTCGGTCTTTTGGGCGAAGCGGGCCTTGTCCGGGTCCATGCCGACGGTGCGGCCTTCGTACACGACGCCATCGATGTCCGTCGCCCAGACGTTCTCGATGGGCAGGCCGAGGTCGAGCATCAGGTCGATACAGGCAAGCGCGGCGGCGCCGGCGCCGGACGTGACGACCTTCACCTCGCGGATGTCCTTGCCCACGACCTTCAGGCCATTGATGAACGCGGCGCACACGGTGATCGCGGTGCCGTGCTGGTCGTCGTGGAAGACCGGAATCTTCATCCGTTCGCGCAGCTTGCGCTCGACGGTGAAACACTCGGGGGCCTTGATGTCTTCGAGGTTGATGCCGCCGAACGTGGCTTCGAGGCTTGCGATGATCTCGACGAGCTTGTCCGGGTCGCTTTCCGTGACTTCAATGTCGAAGACGTCGATGCCCGCGAACTTCTTGAAGAGCACGGCCTTGCCTTCCATCACGGGCTTGGAGGCCAGCGCACCGATATTGCCCAGACCGAGCACGGCCGAGCCGTTGGTGATCACACCGACCAGATTGCCACGCCCGGTGTACTTGAACGACGCCGCCGGGTCCGCCGCGATTTCCTGGCAGGGGATAGCCACGCCCGGGGTGTAGGCGAGCGCCAGATCGCGCTGCGTGACGAGCGGTTTGCTCGCCGTGACGGAAATCTTGCCCGGGGTCGGGAACTGGTGATATTCCAGGGCGGCCTGGTGGTCGTTGTTGGTGCTCATGGCAATGTCGTCCTCGGTGAATGTCTCGACTCTGGTTTGCGCTGCACAACCGTTCTGTCGACGGCTCCGGCGATGTCGCATCAGAGGTGAGGCCATTCTAGGCAGCCGCCAGCCGGGGGCGATTCTGAATTACTATGGGGGCATCACGTTTTCTTATAAGCCCGGCATATCGGGGGTTCCAGGGGATTCAGGACAGATGGTGGCGGTGCCATTCGATACCGGGGAAGTGGTCCGGCGCTTGACCACTCGGCTCAAGATGCGACATCTCGTGCTGTTGCTGCAGATTCAGCAGCACGGGTCGCTCACGCGGGTGGCCGAACACATGGCGACGAGCCAGCCCGCGGTCACCAGCGCACTGGCCGAGCTCGAGAGCATGCTCGGCGGCCCGCTCTTCGACCGCACCCCGCGCGGCATGACGCCCACGCCGCTGGGCGACGTGGTTCTGGCCCGCGCGCAGGCAATGGTGCATGACCTGGACCATCTGACCCGCGACATCGAAGCCGTGATGGCCGGTCACGCGGCCAGGCTCCAGGTCGGCGTGATTCCCTATATCTCCGGCAAGACGCTCGCGGCGGCCATCCAGCAAACACTCGCGCAGATCCCCCAACGGCTGACGGTCACCCTCCACGAGGGCACCAGTGAGGCGCTGATGGCGCAACTGCGCGACCACACGCTCGACGTGGTGATCGGGCGCGCGGCCGCCAGCGTCGATCTCTCTCAGGTGCAGTTCGAGGTGCTGCATCACCAGATGCCGCGCGTGGTCGCCAGCCGCCGCCTGGCTGCACGGCTCGGACGCAGCGCACCGGTATGGGCGCAGCTCGCCGAGCTCGACTGGGTCATGGGTGCCCCCCATACGCCCATGCGCGACCAGCTCTCCGATCTTTTCCTGCATGCGGGCGTGGTACCGCCGGTGCCCATCGTCGAGAGCTTCTCGTCGCGCCTGACCGGCGAGCTCCTGGCCAGCAGCGAGCGCGCAGTGTCACTGCTGCCGGCCGACATCGCGGAAGAGCTCGTGCGCATTGCCGGTGTGGCCATCGTGCCGTGGTCGCTCACCTGGACGCTGCCGCCAGTGGCGATGTTCACCCGTCGCGAGAATCCACGCGAGACGCATCGACTGTTCACCCAGGCCCTGCGCGCTCAGTACCAGTCGATGACCGGGGCGCCCTGAGCGACGGTACGCGCACGGGCAGGCCCGTGGCCAGGGAAGGAGCACAAAGTCGCGGAAGGGTCTTTTGAAGGCAACGCCGGCCAATTTCGCGAAATGCGCCCTTTTTCGCTCGTTTGCCGCCAAATCGGCGAGCAAGCGACTGGCGTAAGGTGTTGTCCATGAACGACATCGCGTCTCCCACCCCCGCCTGCCGCCCCCCCTCCCTCGATGCTTCGCCGTCGTCGGCGGCGGATGTCTCGCCCCTGCCCGGCACGTCCGGCGCCCCGATCGCCCCAGTCGGGCCATTCGCGCAGTCGCCCCGACAGATTTTCCTGCCGCCGGCGCTGCTGCCGACGCAAGTCGGTCCCGCCGGCCTACGGTACGACTTCAACGACGGCGCACGGGTGGTGATTCCCGACTTCGGCCAGCCGCTACCGTGGCGGGTGCGTATCAGCGATCTGCGCAACGACGCCACGCTCGCCGACGTCCCGCTGTCTTCCGGCGTGGTGCGCAGCCCCGCGAAGTACTACGTGCCGTATGGCATCACGATCTGGCTGAACGACGTCGTGGTCTTCGAGCATCGTTACGACGCCCGGCATCAGGACGTGCTTGTCCAGTTCCCGCTTGCCGCCCTGGGCGACGTGCTCGGCTGGCTGCCGTATGCCCTGCGTTTTGCCGATGTCCACGGATGCCGCCTCGCCTGCGTGGTCACGCCGGGGGTTGCCGCGCTGTTCCGCGATGCGTATCCCGACGTCGACTTCGTGGCGCAGGACCAGGTCGAGCGACGCAAGTACTACGCGACCTACAACGTCGGCCTGTTCTTCGACGACAAGGCGCGCCTCCAGCAACCGCGCGACTTTCGGGAAACGGGCCTGCATCGCACGGCCGCGCACATTCTCGGCGTGGACGACGGCGAGGCGCATGCGCGAACCGCCTTGCCAGACACGTCGTGCCCGATGGCGGCACCCTATGTGTGCATCGCCGTGCAGAGCACGGCGCAGTGCAAGTACTGGAACCACCCGCAGGGTTGGGAAACGGTCGTGGCAGGCTTGCGCGCACGCGGGTTCGAGGTGGTGTGCATCGATCAGAAGCCGCGGCACGGCAAGGGCGATTTCTGGCAGACGGTGCCCGAGGGCGCCATCGACGCCACGGGCGATCTGCCGCTGACCGAACGGGCGCGATGGCTCGCCCACGCGCGCGCCTTTGTCGGACTGTCGAGCGGACTGTCGTGGCTCGCATGGACCATGCGCACGCCAACGGTGCTCGTGTCCGGCTTCACGCTGCCGCACAACGAGTTCGACACGCCGTACCGTGTCATCGCGCCGCAGGTCTGCACCGGGTGCTGGCACGATCCCGCGCTGCGCTACGACCACGACGACTTTCACTGGTGTCCGCGCCACAAGGACACCCCCCGCGCATTCGAATGCACGCGGGCGATCACGCCCGAAAGGGTGCTCGCGGCCGTGGACCGGGCGTTGGGCATAAACTAGGCGTCCCCCCACGCGAATCGCGAATCTCATGGTCTCACGCGCACGCCCCCGCACCGGCACGGCGCCCGCAGACGCCGCGCCGGCGCAAGCCCCGACCCTGCTGCGCCGCCTCCTGCGCGCGAAGGACCGCATGGACGCCGCCTCGCACGAAGCCTGGCCGGTTCGGCGCCTTGCCGCGGTGAGCGGCACGTCCGAGGCGCATTTCGCGCGCTCGTTCAAGCAGGCCTTCGGCCTGCCTCCGCATCGCTACCTGCTTACGCGCCGCATCGAGCAGGCGAACACCCTGCTGCGCGACACCGACCTGAGCATCACCGACATTGCGCTGGCCACCGGCTGGGAAAGCGTGGGCACGTTCGGCCGCATCTTCCGCGCCATTACCGGGCACACGCCCGGCAGCGCTCGCGTGGCGGCGCGGCAGGCGGGAAACGAACTCGATCGCGTGCCGGCCTGCGTGCTGAAAGCGGCGCAACGCCCCGATCTCAACATCGCAGTTTTGGAGAAGCGCCGTCGCATGCGCGACGGTAAAGTCGACACATCAACCAAGGAGCGCTCATGAACTCAGGCATCGGTGTGGTGGGACTTTACGTCGACGATCAGGATACGGCCCTCGCGTTTTACGTCGACAAACTCGGCTTTCGCGTTCATACGGACGTGCGCAATGGCCCCTATCGGTGGCTGACGGTGCAACACCCGGATCAGCCGTCGTTCCAGCTCGGGCTGTTCCGGCCCGGCCCCCCCATTCACGACGACGCGACGGCGCGCGCACTCGACGCGATGGTGGCCAAGGGTGCGATGCCGCCGCTCGTGATGTACGTGGACGACTGCCGCGAGAGCTACAACCGGATGAAGGCGAGCGGCGTGGAATTCACGCAGGCGCCAGTCGACCGATACGGCAGCGTCGACGCCGGCTTCCGGGACCCGGCCGGCAACGGCTGGAAGATGATCCAGGGGGCGAAATCGGCCGCGTGAGCACCCTGGCGCCGCGCCGCGCGCTCATGCGAAGCTCCACCGGCGCTCGGGCCCCTGTCCGACGCCGAACGTCTCGCCGAACTCACGCGCGGGCATGGGCATGCCGAACAGGTACCCCTGCCCCTCGTCGCATCCGAGCCGGCGCAACGTGTCGCGTTGCGCCACGGTTTCCACGCCTTCGGCGATCGTGCGCAGGTCGAAGCTGCGCGTCATGTCCACGAGGGCGCGAACGACCGACGCATCGCGCTCGGCGTCCATCATGGCCTGCACGAACGACCGGTCGATCTTGATTCGGCTGAGCGGATAGCGTCTGAGCTGGCTGATCGAGGCATACCCCGTTCCGAAGTCGTCGAAGGCAATGCCCACGCCGTGCCCGCGAAGGCGCTGTAACGCGTGAAGCACCCCATCGTCTTCGAGCACGATGCCCTCGGTGACTTCCAGCTCGAGTGCGTGGGGCGGCAATCCATGCCGGTCCAGCGCCGCCATCACATCGTTGACGATGTTCCCCACGCGAAACTGCAAGCCGAACAGGTTCACCCCCATTCGGAACTGCGGCGCGCCCTGGCGGCGCCAGAACGCGGCCTGCGAGCATGCCTCGTCGATCACCCACGCACCGACGGTGGCCGCGAGCGGCCCGCGTTCGAGCGCCGGCAGGAACGCCGCAGGCGAGAGCAGGCCGCGCTGCGGGTGTCGCCAGCGAATCAACGCTTCGGCGCCGGTGAGCGAGCCATCGCGCAAATCCACCTGCGGCTGGTAGAACAACACGAACTCGCCGTCGCTGACCGCGCGGTGCAGTTCGATGTTGTAGACGCGGCGCTCGACGGCCTCCGCGCGCAGCGCGTCGACATAGACGAAGACCTGGCCCGGGCCGTGCCGTTTGGCGCCCGAGAGTGCCAGGTCGGCATTGCTGATCAGGCGCAACGCCTCCATGGCATGCAAGGGCTTGACCGCGATGCCGCAGCATGCCGTGACCCGCACGTCGAAACCGTCGACGACCATCGGCTCGGCCACCGCGGCAGCCGCCACGTCCGCAAGACGCCGCGCTTCGACGGCCGTACTGACCCCGGGCAACAACAGCCCGAACTCATCGGCGCCCACGCGCGCGACCGTATCGATCGGCCGAACGCTGCGACACAGGCGCCGCGAGACTTCGCGCAGGATAGCGTCGCCCACCGCGTGGCCGAGCGTGTCGTTGACGTCCTTGAAGCCGTCGAGATCGAGGATCACCACGGCGGCGCCGTTGCGGCACACCGACGCCGCCTCCGTGTCGCGATAGAAGCGCGCGCGATTCGCCACACCGGTAAGCGCATCGGTGCTTGCCAGACGCCGGTCCGCGTCCGCCTTGCGCCGCGCCACGCCCAGGTCGTGCACGTGGGCATTGAACGTCGGCACGCCGTTCTCTCGCCAGCAAAACAGCGAGACGCTCATTGGGAACTCGGTACCGTCCTTACGCAATCCGAACAGATTTTCCGGCATGGTCATGCCGTCGACCGTGCCCGCGAGCACAGCCTGTTCGAAGTGGTCGTACAGCGGCCCTCGCCCTTGATCGGAGACAAGCGACAGGACAGCGCGCCCGCGGCCCTCGGCCACGTCGTAGCCATAGAGCGAGGCAGCGGCCTGGTTCCAGTCGAGGATTTCACCGGTGGCACTGAAGCGGATCATGGCCGTCGGCGAACAACGCTCGGGCTCGGCGAACGTGTGCCGGTCGCGCTCGATGAACAATTCGACGCGGCGCAGTTCGAGACGATCGGACGCCATCTTCGCCAGTTCGCGCAGGCGCTCGCGATCCACGCCGGAGAAGTGCGGGTTCGGTTGCGTGTCCAGGATGCAGATCGCCCCGAGCGCATGACCGCCGACCGACAGCAGCGGCACGCCGGCGTAAAACCGAACGCTCGTGGCGCCGGTGACGAGCGGATTGTCGTGGAAACGCTCGTCGGCGTGCGTGTCCGGCACGACCATCACGCCGTCCTGGAGAATCGCGTGTGCGCAGAACGAGGCGTCGCGACTCATGTCGACATTCTCGCAACCAAACCCCGTGGCCGCGGCAAAGAACACGTGATCATCGCCAACCATGTTGACCGCGGCCACCGGCACGTCGAACATGCGCGCGGCGATCTGGACAACGGCATCGAGACTCGGCAGCGGACGGTCACTTCCCAGACCGTATTCAGCCAGCGCCGCGAGTCTCTCGGTTTCCATCGGCGATACAGGGGGACACTTCATTGTCGGTCTCCTCGCCTGAAAGCGGTTGAATGGACTCTCTCTGGTCAATCCTTGATTCGAAGAATTATACGAGCAAGGCAAGCGCTTTCGCAGACCCTTTAATTCGTCGTGCAAATGGTATTTTGAATAACGGGATGAAGACAGGCGGTACGGTTTCGCCGCCCCCCCTCAAGCCCGCGTTCGAAACGCGCCGAAACCCGCACCCAATGGGCGGTGGGGATTTCAAACCCGGGTTTTGAACGGTCGTTTAAAGGACCGCCCACCCGCGACGCCGGCATGCGCGGCGATCGCCACGGCGCTTGCGACACCGCGGCTGCGACCGGTCTGGGCGTGGCAATTGCGCCACCGATATCACTCGGGACGGCGGCGAAACGCCCACCAGCCTGCGGCTGCGGTGCCGGTAGCGACAATCGCCACGAGCACCCAGAAGCCGTGTGGATGATCCGAGAGCGGAATGCCGCCCACGTTCATGCCGAAGAAGCCCGCCACGATGTTGATGGGGAGCGCCAGCACGGTCACGACCGTGAGCGTGTAGATGGTGCGGTCCGTGCGCTCGCTCACCATTGCCGCAATCTCTTCCTGTAGCAGCTTGATGCGCTCGAGCAATGCGCAGAGGTCGTTTAGCACGACCGCGAACTCCTCCGTCGCCTGGCGAAACTCCTGCACGTCTTCCGCATGCCCCCAGGCTGGCGGGCGGCTGAGCAGGCGAAACAGCGCGGCAGGCTCCGGCGCCAGCAGACGTTGCAGCCGAACGAGCACCCGGCGCAGCGAGCCCAGATCGGCGCGATTGCTCTCGATGCGCTGCTGCAACAGGCGGCCTTCGACCGTATCGACCCGGCGGCTCGTCTCGCGCACGATGCGCTCGAGCACGTCGGCCTGGTCGCGCAACAGGTGCACCAGCAGCGCAAGCGGCGAACGGAAGGCATCGCCGCGTTTGACCGACGCGCGCAGCTTGTCGATCGAGCGCAATGGCTTCACACGTCCGGTCACCAGCAGTCGTGCGTTGGCCGCCACACGTAGCGTCGAAATTTCGGACTGCGCGATATCGAACGCGAAAATCACATCGTTGATGACGGCCAGCAGCCAGTCCTCGGAATGTTCAATGCGCGTGGAGCGCGACCCCTCGCTCAGGCTGTCGTAGAACTCGCCGGGGAGCGTCAGGCGCTGTTGCAGCCACTTCTCGCACGCCACATGCGCGAAGTTGAAATGCAGCCATAGAAACCCTTGCGCGCGCTCGCCCTGTGCCAGCCACGCCAGCGCATCGTCCGAATCGATCGGCTCGGGCGACGCGCCATCGACGAAGCGGTAGCCATAGATCAGGCCGGCCTGATCGCAGCCGTAAGCGTTGTGAACCAGGTCAGCGAACATGCGCGCGGTGTCTGAACGAGCGAGGGGAAGGACGGTCGCCGCACCGCATGGCGGTGGGAGGGACCATCATGGCAATGTCATATTTCGCTTTCATGACAGCGTTTTTGCCGACACCCTTGCCCGTCGACACACTGGCGCCCCCGTGCTTCAGGCGATGGCCGAGGTCGCCGAGGGCGTCACGTTCGTCAGCGCCATGCGATTGTCATAAAATCGTCGCATACTCGGTGCTGCCTCACGGGCGCGCCAAACGCGGCCATCCGCCCGGCGCCACGGCGCAGGCCGTCCGCCCGCCACCACCCGGACGTTACGGGTGTCCTTCGTCTTTCCGGCCCGCAAGAGATCGCCGCCATGACCAAATTCGATTCCGACGCCGCCCATACGCCCGACGACAGGCTCGTGCGCCGTCTGCAGGACGACCTGATCGACAGCTACGACGAAGAGATCGAGATGGAGATCGACGATCTTCGCCTGCCCGGCCTGAACGACCTGACCGATGCCGCGCGAGACGATCGTCTGCACTATTTCCGCGAACTGTTCCGACTGCAGGGCGAGCTCGTCAAGCTCCAGGACTGGGTGATCCGCAGCCGCCACCGTCTGGTCGTGATCTTCGAAGGCCGCGACGCGGCCGGCAAGGGCGGCGCGATCAAACGCATCACCCAGCGCCTGAATCCGCGGGTATGCCGCGTGGCCGCCCTGCCCGCCCCCAACGACCGGGAGCGCACGCAGTGGTACTTCCAGCGCTATGTGCAGCATCTGCCCGCAGCGGGCGAGATCGTGCTGTTCGACCGCAGCTGGTACAACCGCGCGGGCGTGGAGCACGTGATGGGATTCTGCACCCAGAACGAATACGAGGAGTTCTTTCGCTCGGTGCCCGAGTTCGAGAAGATGCTCGTGCGCAGCGGCGTCCAGATCGTCAAGTACTGGTTCTCGATTTCCGATGAAGAGCAGGAAGCGCGCTTCATGGCGCGGATTCAGGACCCGCTCAAGCAATGGAAGCTCAGCCCGATGGATCTCGAGAGCCGTACGCGCTGGGAGAAGTACACGGTGGCCAAGGAAGTGATGCTCGAACGCACCCATATTCCCGAAGCCCCCTGGTGGGTCGTGCAGGCCGACGACAAGAAGCGCGCCCGGCTGAACTGCATTCACCACCTGCTCGCTCAGGTGCCGTATCACGACGTCGAGCGCTCGCAGGTGGTGCTGCCCGAGCGCGCACGCAGCGACGACTACATGCGTCACCCCGTTCCGCCCGAGATGATCGTGCCGGAAATCTATTGACGTCCGGCACCGATGGCGCGAAGCCGCCCCTGCGGCGTCATGCCATCGGTCAGGCGGCCCGCGCGCCTGCCGCGTCCCGCCCCTGGTATACCGGGAGTCCGGAGCGCCCGGGCGGGATCGGCAGGCACAGCGTCACGCGCAAGCCACCGCCCGGCGACCGGTCCAGCCGAACACTCCCCCCGCGCCCTTCCACCAGACGGCCGACGAGCGCCAGGCCGAGCCCGCAGTGTCCCTCGCCGCCGCGCGACGCATCGAGCCGCACGAACGGCCGCATCGCCAGCGCCACCTGATCCTCGGCGATCCCCGCGCCGCAGTCGCTCACTTCGATGTACCCCGCCGCGCCGTCGCGCCACGTTGCCAGCCGCACCGGCGGCTCGCCATGCTCCAGCGCGTTGTCCACGAGATTCGACATCACGCGATCGAGCAACGTGCGCGGAAGCTGAAACGCTTCGCCCGCGCGCAGGTGAGAAACGAACAGCGAATCCTCCGCCGGGAATTGCTCGCGCAGGAACGCGTCGACACTCACGGGCGGGCTCGTGTCGGCCTCGTCGCGGGCATACGCGAGGAACTGCTGCACGATGTGATCGATGGACTTGATGTCGCGCACGAAACCTTCGCGCGAGCCTTCGTTGTCGATCAGGTCGGCGCGCAGACGCAGTCGCGTGAGCGGCGACTTCAGGTCGTGCGCAATGCCGGCGAGCATGATCGCCTGATTGTCCTCCGCTTCGGCCAGGCGCTTGGCCATGTCGTTGAACGCGTGCGAGAGGTCGCGCAGTTCGTGCGGCCCCTGCTCGGGCAGCAGCGCCGGGCGCCGCCCGCGCGCGATCACGCGGGCGGCCTGCGCCACGCGGGCGATGGGCCGCTGCATTTGCCAGGCGACGAGCAGCGCGAGCAGCACGGCGCCGATCAGAATGCCGAGCGTCTCGCGCACGAACGGCGGCATGGGGGGCAGATCGAGTCCGATGACGATCCATTCCGTGTGCCCGGGCAACAGCACCCACAGATTGCCCCGCTTGCGCTCGTTGACCAGATGCAACTGCGTGCCCGTTGGAAGACGCGAGAGCAACTCGTGCCGCAGCCGCGAGGCACGCGCGTCGTCGGCTTCGGCGGCAAACGCCGGCGCGTCGGCCAACGGCACGCGGCGCAAGCCGTGCGGCGGCGCGAGACTGCCCGGATCGACGGCGCGCTGATCCACGCTCTGAATGGCCACGAGCAGTCCGCGCGCAAAGCCGTCGACCTGCTGGCGAGGACGCTGGTAGAACACCAGTGCGCTCCACACCAGATGCATCACCAGCAAGACGGCGATACCCAGCCATGCCATGCGCGCGAACAAAGAGTCGCGCAGCAACCGCCGCCAATTCACGCCGCCGACTCCCGCCATGCGCGCATGGCGCCAAGGTTCGCCGCGGCTGGCGCAAGCGCCACGCCGCCGGCGGCACCGCGATCGTCCACGCCACCCGCACCGCCCGTGCCTTGCGCACCACCGGAGCGCTCGCCCGCCTCGGACGTCGCGTCCTCGGCCAACTCACCACCCGGCACGAACACGTACCCCTTGCCGCGAATCGTCTGGATGTAGCGCGGCGCCGACGGGTCGGCTTCGATGAGACGCCGCAGGCGCCACACCGGCACGTCCAGGCTCCGGTCGCGAAACGCAATGCCGTCGCCGTACAGCATGGCGTGCAGCTTCACACGCGGCAGCACCTGCATCGGGTGGTGCGTGAATGCCTTGAGCATGGCGAACTCGGTGTCGCGCAGCGGCAGCCGCTCGCCCTCGCGCTGCAACGTGCGCAGCCCGTAATCGAGCTCGAACGGCCCGAAGCGATACGGCGCGCGTGCATCGGGTGCGCTCGCCGCCACGGGGCCCCGGCGGCGCAGCACGGCGTGAATGCGGGCGAGCAGTTCGCGCGGATCGAACGGCTTGGCCAGATAGTCGTCGGCCCCCAGCTCGAGCCCGAGCGCCCGGTCGAGCGGCCCGCCGCGCGCGGACAGCATGATGACCGGGATGTCCTCGCCGGCGGCTCTCAGGTCCTGGAGCGCGCGCAGGCCGTCGCGCTCCGGCATCATGATGTCGAGCAGAATCACCGACGGGCGCTCGAGTTCGAGGCGGCGCAGCAACGACGCGCCGTCGTGCAGCACCGAGACCTGCATGCCGTTGGCATGCAACAATTCGCGCAACAGGTCGCGTACGACCGGATCGTCGTCGACCAGAAGAACATGCAGACTCATGAATCTCTCTCGGTAATTGAAACGTGGCGCGCCTGTCCCCTTGGACATGATGCGTGCTCCCCTCGATCTCGAGATGCACCGAAGTTTGCACGTTCGCCCGTTCCGGCGTTGGCCGAAGCATCTTATAGAATGGCGCTCAAGCCCTGTTCCGGAAAGGATTGGAAAGGCGCCCCCGGACCACGACGAAAGCGACGTGCTCGCGAAAGATCAAAAAAGCATGAAATAAGGCGACGTTGCACGACATAACGCGCAATTATAGCTTTCGCACCCTACCCGCGCCGACACCACGGCGTTGTCCGTATCGCCCGAGACGGGCATCGGAGGCAGCATGTGCCGAGCCATCTTCACACTGTGCGGCCCCATCGCCATGTGCGCCGCGCTCGCGTGTCTTGCGCACGCCGGCGCGCAGGCCGCGCCGAACGCCTTGTCCGGCGGCGCGCCGGGGGCTTCCGAAGCGTCCGCGGGCCCCGCCGCGCAGGACGAGCTGCGCAATTTCGGCCACGATCCGTTTCTCCACATTTCATCGGCCATCGCCGACTGCCCCACCCCGCTGGGCCCCGCGATGCGTGAATCGGACTGGCTTGCCGACGCCCATCATCGCATCGAGAAGGGCAACCACTGCTGGCTGGAGGGACGCTGCCGGCTGTCGAACAGTTATCGATACGACACCGAGATCGCCGAGTCCGCCCAACGCCGGCTTTCGAGCCTTGCCGTCGCGTTGCCGTGGGCGAAGCAAACATCGCTCTGGCTCACGTTCCAGCGGCGCATCGTCGTCGTGCAGGGCTGCGTCGCGCCGGGCTTTCCCGTGGCGAAATTCATCAAGGCGCTCGGCGAGACGGCCGACGTCGAAGCCGTAGTCGATCAGATCGTCGTACGCCGCCCCGGCACGCCGCTCCCGCGCCCGACCTACCCGACGCCGGCGCACCCCGAACCACCGGCCGGCGCGCCCCCGCTGCCGTAATGGCGCCGCGGTTCGCACTCGTCGTTTGGCTGGCCTGGCTGGCCTGGCCGCGCGCGAGCGCGCCGGCCTATCTCAGCGCCCGCGTCACACGCGCCATTCCGGAAGACGCCGTGCTCGCCACAGGCATGCTCCAGCACGGCATTGGCTCGCCACGCCGCTCAGGCGTCGTCACCGGAAGGCGCGGACAACGCCGGGGCGGCTATATGGGTTGACGGGGATGAAGGGGCTGGAAGGGCAGGATGGGCCGAAGGGGTCAGCGTGGCCAGCAGCGCCGCCACGTCCGGATATGCCAGCCGGTAGCCCAACTCGCGTTTGAGGCGCGTATTGTCGAGCCGGCGCGATTCCGACATGAACGACAGCAGCGTCGGCTCCAGCACACATTGGGCTTCGGCGCGCGACACGCGCGGGGCCCGCGGCAGCCCGAGCGCGTCGGCCACGCGATCGAAGTACTCGCCCATGCGCCATTCCGTGTCGTCGCTCGCGTGAACCACGCGTTGCGCCTTGCCTCGCCACATCGCGCGAATCAGGATCGCGGCGAGATCGTCGGCGTGGATGTGATTGGTGAAGACGTCGTCGGCCGGCAGCAGTGCCGGCGTGCCGCGCTGCAGACGCCCCACGGGCAGACGGTCGGCCGCGTAAATGCCGGGAATGCGCACCAGCGTCGTGCGCCATGGCGTGCGCGCCTGCGCCGATCGACGCCAGGTCACACGCACGCCGCCGGCGGCCGGGCTCATCGCCCGCGCGGGTCCGGCTGCCAGGGTGCGGCGCGTGTTCCGGGCGTGCGATGACGGACGACCCAGCATGCGCACGGTGCGCTCCGCGTCGACGCGCCGCTGCCCGCGCGGCGAGCGTGGCGATGCCGTACGTGTCTCGTTCACCCGGGCGCCGCCACAGTCGCCGTACACCCCGCTGGTGCTCGCGTAGACCAATACCCGACGTGGCTGTCGTGGCACGGTCCGATGGCCCCCGTCGGGTACAATGGCAGGCTTCGGCGCACGGGTCAGTGCGGCGCGCAACCGGCGGGTGCGAAGGTCCAGCCGGCCGCTGCCTGCCACCCCGGCGGGCGGCGCCAGATGCAACACCCATGGCGCCAGATGTCCGATGCGATGCAGGCTCGCGGCATGGTCCAGGTTGGCGACGACGGGTACGGCACCCGCCGCGCGCAAGGCCGGGTGACGCGCATCGCTGGAGGTCACCGCGAAGACGCGAAAGCGTTTGACGAGGGCCGGCAGCGCACGCATGCCGACGTCGCCGCAGCCCACCACCAGCAGGCGCGGACGACCGAAGAGTTTCGACGAATTTTTCATTTTTCGGATTGTAGTATGGCTTACAACGTTACCCTCGTGCCGAGCGGGCGCGAGTTCCAGGTCGAAGACGGCGAGGCCGTGCTTTCCGCGGCGCTGCGTCAGGGCATCGGGCTGCCTTACGGCTGCAAGAACGGCGGTTGCGGGTCGTGCAAGGCCAAGCTCGTCGAGGGCGCCGTCGAGCATGGTGCGCATTCGAGCTCCGCCTTGTCGAAGGACGAGGAAACACGCGGCTTCGCGCTGCTGTGCTGCGCGCATGCCAAGAGCGATCTCGTCGTGGAATCGCGCGAGGTCAAGGGCATCGGCGATATCCCGGTCAAGCGCCTGCCGTGCCGCGTGAATGCGCTGGAGCGCCGCGCCGACGACGTGATGGTCATGCGCCTGCAACTGCCCGCCAACGAGCGGTTCCAGTACCTTGCCGGCCAGTACATCGAATTCATCCTGAAGGACGGCAGGCGCCGCAGCTACTCGATGGCCACCGCGCCCCACGAGGAAGGCTTCATGGAACTGCACCTGCGCCACATGCCCGGCGGGGTGTTCACGGACCACGTGTTCGAGCACATGAAAGTGCGCGAGATCCTACGCTTCGAAGGCCCGCTGGGGACCTTCTTCCTGCGCGAGGAGTCGGACAAGCCGATCGTGCTGCTCGCCTCTGGCACCGGCTTCGCGCCGATCAAGGCCATTGTCGAGCATGCCGTTCACAAGGGGCTCACGCGGCCGATGACGCTCTACTGGGGCGCGCGTCGGTTGAAAGACATCTACATGCGCGAACTCGCCGAGCAGTGGGCGCGCGAGATCCCGGGTTTCAGGTTCGTGCCCGTGCTCTCCGAGGCCGCGCCGGAAGACCAGTGGCAAGGCCGCACGGGCTTCGTGCACCGCGCCGTGGCCGAAGACCTGCCCGATATGTCGGGCTACGAGGTATATGCCTGCGGCGCGCCGGTGATGGTCGAGTCGGCACGCCGCGACTTCGTCGCCCACCACCGGCTGCCAGAAGACGCCTTCTTCGCCGACGCGTTCACCACCGAGGCCGACAATCCGGGCGGCGGTCAGTGACACGCGGCGCCGCCTGGCGCCGGCCCGCAGATGCACGCGCGCCACAGTGCGCGCATACCCTTTGACAAGCGCCGCCTGAGCGCTTTATGCTTGCCGACATGAACCTGATTGCCATCGCCTCGATCCGACGTCGCCGTACGCTGCCCCAACCGGGATGCCGCGCGGCACGCTATCGACTGCGATAACACGCAAGTTCTCAAGCACAGCGAAGCCACGGGCAACCCCCGTGGCTTTTTTTATTTCCTCGTCTCTTCCACCTTGTCCTTCGGAGACCGTCATGTCGCTTGCCCAAACGTCCGCCACCCCCGCACCCGCCGCATCAAAATCGGCGCGCGGCGCGAAGTTCTCCGAATTCGCCACCGGCGCGCTGCTCCCCATCACGACGCGTCCCGATCTCGTGTTCACGCATGGCAAGGGGGGCTGGCTTTACGATCACGAAGGCAAGCGATACCTGGATTTCATCCAGGGCTGGGCCGTGAACAGCCTCGGTCACTGTCATCCGGTGATGCGCGATGCGCTCGCCACGCAAGGCTCGCTGCTGCTCAACCCAAGCCCGGCGTACTACAACGTGCCGATGATCGAACTGGCCGATCTGCTCGCACGGCTCTCCGGACTCGGCAAGGTGTTCTTCGCCAACAGCGGCGCCGAGGCGAACGAGAGCGCCATCAAGCTCGCGCGCAAGTGGGGGCAACTGCACCCGAACGCCGCGGGCGGTGCGCGCTACGAGATCATCACGTTCAAGAACGCTTTTCATGGCCGCACGCTGGCCACCATGTCGGCCAGCGGCAAGCCCGGCTGGGACACGATCTTCGCGCCCCAGGTGCCGGGCTTCCCGAAGGCGGAGCTCAACGATATCGCCTCGGTCGAAGCCCTCATCGGCCCCGACACCGTTGCCGTGATGCTCGAACCCATTCAGGGTGAAGCGGGGGTGGTGCCGGCGACCGACGCCTTCATGAAGGCGCTGCGCGAACTCACCACCGCGCGCGGCCTGTTGCTGATCGTCGACGAAGTCCAGACCGGATGCGGACGCACGGGAACGATGTTCGCGCATCAGCAGGCCGGCGTGGTGCCCGACATCATGACGCTCGGCAAGGGCATCGGCGGCGGCGTGCCGCTCGCGGCCATGCTGTGCGGCGACGCATTCGCGGTGTTCCAGCCCGGCGACCAGGGCGGGACGTACAACGGCAACCCGCTCATGTGCGCCGTCGGCCTCGCGGTCATGCGCACCGTCGCCGCACCGGGTTTTCTCGAATTCGTGCGAGCGCAGGCGGACTATCTGAGCGCCGGGCTGCAACATCTGTCCTCGCGCTACGGCGGCCAGGGCGAGCGCGGCGCCGGTCTGTTGCGCGCGCTGATGCTCGGGCGCGAGATCGGTCCGCAACTGGTCGAGGCCGCGCGCGACATGGCCCCGGACGGCCTGCTGCTGAACTCGCCGCGCCCCGGGCTGCTGCGTTTCATGCCCGCGCTGAACGTGAGCCGCGACGAGATCGATCAGATGCTCTCGATGCTCGATTCGCTGCTCGCCAGGCACGCCTGACCTCAGGCCGTCGGCGTCGTCGCCCCCGGGAACGCCCCGGGGCGATGCGACGCCCGGTACCCCCAAGACATCAACGGAGACGCCTTCCATGAACGACCTGAGCCACGGGCACCCGCCCCCGCCGGCCGACGCCATCGTCGAGATCTCGTCCGACCCGGCACGGCTGGACATCGCCTTCATTCATCACGCGCTCTCGACACAAACGCACTGGGCCAAGGACATTCCCAGGGACACGCTCATGCGTGCCATCTCGAATTCGCTGTGTTTCGGTGCCTACGCCACACAGGTCGAGGGCGGGCCGTCGCGTCAGGTCGGCTTCGCGCGCGTGATCACCGACCGCGCCACCTTTGCCTATCTGGCCGATGTGTTCGTCGATCCGTCGATGCGCGGCCTCGGCATCGGCAAGCGCCTTTGCGAAGATGTGCTGGCGCATCCCGCGCTGCAGCGCCTGCGCCGTTTTCTGCTTGCCACGACCGATGCCGCGGGTCTCTACGCCCGTTATGGCTTCGAACCGCTCGGCCCGGTCAACAAGATGATGCAGATCCATCGCCCGGATATCTATACCGGCCCACAGGAAGCGCCATGATCGCCATGCCCGCCGAGATTCATATCCGCGCGTTCGACGACGCCGACACCGACGCGGTGCTGGCGCTTTGGCGCGACGCGTTCCCGGAATACAACGCTCCTGACAAGCCGCATCGCGAACCGCGTCGCTCGATCGCCAACAAGGTGGCGATGCGCGACGGTCTGTTCTTCGTTGCCGTGCGCGATCGCAAGATCGCCGGCACGGTGATGGCCGGCTACGACGGGCATCGCGGCTGGGTGTACTCGCTGGCCGTCGCGCGCGCGCTGCGCCGACGCGGCGTGGCGAGCGCCCTGCTGCGCCACGCGGAAGCCGCACTGGCCGAGCGTGGTTGCCTCAAGCTCAATCTGCAAGTGCTCACCCGATCGCGCGAAGCCCTGGCGTTCTACACGGCACATGGCTACGCGGCCGACGACGTCGTGAGCCTGGGCAAGCGCCTGCCGCTCATGCCGTCCGCGAACGTCTGGCGATCGCACTGACGCACCGCGACGACGCGCGCGCACACGCAAAAAACAAGGGCGCCGAAGTTGCCTTCGGCGCCCTTGCCCGGATAAGCAAGCGATCACGCCGGCGTGCGCCAGCGGATCGCCGCCAACTCACTCGCCCAGATAGGCAGCGCGCACCTTCGGATCGTCGAGCATGTCCTTCGCATTGCCGGTCATGGTGACGAGCCCGCTGTCCATCACGTAGCCACGGTGCGCGGCCTGCAGCGCCAGACGCGCGTTCTGCTCCACGAGCAGCACCGTCACGCCCTCGGCCGACACCGTGCGCACCACTTCGAAGATCTTCTCGACCATGATCGGCGAGAGACCCATCGACGGCTCGTCGAGCAGCAACAGCTTGGGCTGGCTCATCAGCGCACGCGCCATGGCGAGCATCTGCTGCTCGCCGCCCGAGAGCGTGCCGGCGAGCTGGTCCTTGCGCTCCTTCAGGCGCGGGAAGATGCCGAACATCTTGTCGACGTCCTGCTTGATGCCCGCGTTGTCGTTGCGCAGATAGGCGCCCATCTGCATGTTCTCGAGAATGGTCATGCGCGTGAAGATGCCGCGACCTTCCGGCACCATCGCCAATCCCTGCTTGAGCAGATCGAACGCCTTCACGCCGCGAATCGACTTGCCCAGGTACTCGATGTCGCCATCGGCCCACGGCAACAATCCCGTGATCGCCTTCATCGTGGTCGTCTTGCCGGCGCCGTTCGCGCCGATGAGCGTGACCAGTTCGCCGGGCTGGATGGCGAGGTCGATGCCCTTGACCGCCTTGATCCCGCCGTAAGCGACTTTCAGGCCCTTGATCGTCAACATTGCGCTCATCAATGGCCTCCCGAACCCAGATACGCTTCAATCACCGCCGGATTTTTCTGCACATCCTGCGGCAAACCTTCGGCAATCACCTTGCCGTAATCGAGCACCGTCATGCGGTTGCACAACCCCATCACCAGCTTCACGTCGTGCTCGATGAGCAGAATCGTCTTGCCGTCGCTGCGGATCTTGTCGAGCAGGCCGCGCAATTCGACCTTCTCGGTCGCGTTCATGCCCGCGGCCGGCTCGTCGAGCGCGAGCAGCTTCGGATCGGTCGCCAGCGCACGCGCGATCTCCAGACGGCGCTGGTGGCCATACGAGAGGTTCGCCGCCGTGTAGTTGGCATACTTCGCCACGCCCACGTATTCGAGCAGCGCCATCGCACGATCGCGAATGGCACGCTCTTCGGCCTTCGCCCCCGGATGGCGCAGGATGGCACCGATCACGCCCATCTTCGTGCGCACGTGGCGACCGACCATGACGTTCTCGATCACGGTCATGCCGCCGAACAGACGAATGTTCTGGAACGTGCGGGCAATGCCCGCGCGCGCCACTTCATGAACGGCAGTCGGTTTGTAGGACGCGCCGTCGAGACGGAATTCGCCCGAGTCGGGCGTGTAGAGACCGGTGATCACGTTGAAGAACGTGGTCTTGCCGGCACCGTTCGGGCCGATCAGCCCGTAAATCTGCCCCGGCCGGATCTCCAGGCCCACATCGGTGAGGGCCTGCAGACCGCCGAAGCGCTTGTTCACGCCCTTGACGGACAGAAGAATTTGTTCGCTCATAGTCAGATCGTCTCCCTCGACTTACAGTGTCCGCTCTTCCGGACGCGGCGACGGCCACAGGCCGGCCGGACGGTACAGCATGATCAGAATCATGGCCAGACCGTACAGCAACTGCCGGATCACTTCGGGATCGACGATGACGCTACCGAACAACTGCGTCTGCAACGGGCCCATGGTCGAGCGCAGCACCTCGGGGAACGCCGAGAGCAGCACACCGCCCAGGATCACGCCCGGAATGTGGCCCATGCCGCCGAGCACCACCATCGAGAGCACGATGATCGACTCCCAGAAAGTGAACGACTCGGGCGAGACGAAGCCCTGGAACGCCGAGAACATGCCGCCGGCAACACCGCCGAACGACGCGCCCATGGCGAATGCGAGCAACTTGATGTTGCGCGTGTTGATGCCCATCGCCTTGGCGGCGATTTCGTCTTCACGAATCGCGACCCAGGCGCGTCCGATGCGCGAATGCTGCAAGCGCACGCAGATGAACGCGATGACCAGCGCAAGGAACACGAACAGGTAGTAGTACATGTACACCGAGCTGACCTGGAACCCGAAGACGCTGTGCGCCTTCGAGAAATCGAAGCCGAACAGCGACGCGGGCTCGATGCCGGTGATCCCCTTCGGGCCATTGGTGATGTTCACCGGCCGGTCGAGGTTGTTCATGAAGATGCGGATGATCTCGCCGAAGCCCAGTGTCACGATGGCCAGATAGTCGCCGCGCAGGCGCAGCGTCGGCGCACCGAGCAGGATGCCGAATATCGCCGCGACCGCTGCTCCGATCGGAATCGTGAACCACACCGGCACATGCAGTCCGTTCGGGAACAGATGCGCGATCCATTCGAACTGCGTGGTGAGGTGCGGCGAACTGAGGAACGCCGTGACGTACGCGCCCACCGCATAGAACGCGATGTAACCCAGATCGAGCAGGCCGGCGAAGCCCACCACGATATTCAGGCCCAGCGCGAGCATGATGTAGAGCAGCGCGAAGTCGAGCACGCGCACCCAGTAGTTGCCACCGGCATAGCCGACGAGCACGGGCGCGAAGACCGCGGCGATCAGGAAGAACGCCAGGCCACGATAGGCCTTGCGCGTGGCGGCCGCCGCAGAGATCTGCGTGGCGCCGCCGTTGGAGGTTTGCACGGGTTGATTCATGGTATCGATCCTCCCCGCTCAAGCACGATCGGCCACGCGTTCGCCGAGCAGGCCGCTCGGACGGAACACCAGCACCACGATCAGCACGACGAAAGCAAACACGTCCTGGTAGTTGCTGCCGAAGACGCCACCGGTCAGATCGCCGATGTAGCCGGCGCCCAACGCTTCGATGAGGCCGAGCAGCACGCCGCCGACCATGGCGCCCTGCAGGTTGCCGATGCCGCCGAGCACTGCCGCCGTGAACGCCTTCATGCCGGGAATGAAGCCCATGTAGAAGTGGACGTTGCCGTAGTTCGACGCCATCATCACGCCCGCGAGCGCCGCGAGGCCGCCACCGAGCGCGAAGGTCGCCGAGATCACGAAGTTGGGGTTCACGCCCATCAGGCCCGCGACGTTGCGGTTTTCCGCCGTCGCACGCATGGCGCGGCCGAGCTTGGTGCGGTTCACGAGTTGGGTGAGACCGAACATGACGAGGAAGGCGACCACGACGATCACGATGCCCGTGCCATTGGTCACGGCACCCGCATGCTCGCCGCGTTGCGGGATCACGGTCATGGCGTCGGTGGGCAGCAACTGCGGGAACGAGAGGGGGTTGCGCGACCAGATCAGCATGGCGATCGTCTGCAGAAGCAGCGACACGCCGATGGCCGTGATCAGCGGCGCGAGACGCGGCGCATTGCGCAACGGCCGGTAGGCCACGCGCTCGATCACGAAGTTGGTCAGGGCACACACGGGCATGCACACGAGTGTGGCAATGGCCAGCATGAGCGCCGGGTTCATGTCCGGCGCGATCTTCAGCAACAGGTTGATGGTGGACAGCGCGACCATCGCGCCGATCATCATCACGTCGGCGTGGGCAAAGTTGATGATGCCCAGAATGCCATAGACCATCGTATAGCCCAGTGCAATGATCGCGTAGACGCTGCCAAGCACGAGGCCGTTCAAGATTTGTTGGATAAAGATATCCATGAAGCTAACTCCTTGTCCCGAAAACGGGCTCTCGACACGCTTGCCCGATAGGGCGCGCGAGGGGGTCGAGAGAACTGCGGGTAATGAGGCGTAATCCTGTGTCAGGAAAGGGGCCGTGCCCGTCATGCAGGCACGGCATCGTTCCGCAGATGAAGAAACGGCACCGAATGGGTAGGCAACGGTGCCGTTTCATGGCGCAAGCGCCCGGGAGTTACATCTTCACCACGTCGAGCACGCTCTTCTTCTTGTCCTTGTAGTTGTAGAGCGTGATCACCGGCTCCTTCATGTCGCCCTTGCTGTCGAAGGCGATGTGACCGATGACACCCTTGTAGTCCGTGGCCGGCATGGCGGCCAGGATCTTCGCCGGGTCGGCCGAGTTGGCACGCTTCATGGCGTCGATGATCACGTTGACGGCGTCGTACGTGAACGGGGCGTAGATCTGGATCGGCTGGTTGAAGCGGGCTTCATAGCGCTTGGCGAAGTCCGCGCCGTTTTCCATCTTCGACAGCGCCATGCCCGCTTCCGAGCAGACGATGTTGTCGATGGCGTCGCCGGCCAGCTCGGCCACCTTGTCGGTACACACGCCGTCGCCGGCGAGCACCTTGGCGCCGATGCCCAGTTCCTTCGACTGCTTGGCGAACGGGCCGCCGGTCGCGTCCATGCCGCCGTACATGATGATGTCCGGACGCTCACCCTTGATCTTCGTCAGAATCGCGCGGAAGTCCGTGGCCTTGTCGTTGGTCGCGTCGTGCGAGAGAACCTTCATGCCGTTGGCCTTGGCGGTCTTCTCGAACTCGTCGGCCAGCCCCTTGCCGTAGGCCGTCGCGTCGTCGACGATGGCGACCGACTTGGCGTTGAGCGACTTGGTGGCGTAATTGGCCAGTGCCGGACCCTGCTGGGCGTCGGTGGCGACCACACGGTAGGTCGTCTTGAAGCCCTGCTGCGTGTAGGCCGGGTTGGTGGCCGACGGGGAGATCTGCACGATGCCCGCGTCGCTGTAGATCTTCGAGGCCGGAATCGTCGTGCCCGAGTTCAGGTGGCCCACCACGGCGACGACCTTCTCGTCGACGAGCTTCTGGGCAACCTGCGTGGCGGTCTTCGGATCGGCGGCGTCGTCTTCGGCCACCAGTTCCAGCTTGACCGGCTTGCCGTCGATCGTCAGACCGGCCTTGTTGGCCTCTTCGATGGCCAGGCGTGCACCATTTTCGTTATCTTTGCCCAGGTGAGCAATCTGGCCCGTCAGCGGTGCAACGTGGCCAATCTTAACTACAACCGCATCGCCGCCCCCGCTGGCGGCAGTCGTCGCGGCGGGTGCAGAAGCGGCACCCGAATCGGCCTGCTTTTCTTCCTTCTGGCCGCAGGCCGCCAACAGCGTCACTGCGGCGACTACGGGCAGTACCTTCGCGAACTTGAGGTGCATGTGATTATCTCCTGATTGTCGGCGTATATTGAATAACGCCAATGACGCCAATTCGACGTTTCGTATGCGAAACGCGCGCATTGTAACTCCATTCTTTGCGGCTGCGATGCTCGCCGCCACAGGGTTTTCCATAATCGGTGACTAAGGTTTTATACCAACTTGTACAACCCTATTTTTTCAAAAGTGCAACCCCGGAATTGTGAAAGGTTTTACACACCCGGCCGCACTGCCCCGGGTGGCTTCGTGGTGCAACCGATGCACCATATATGGGCTTGAGCAGCCCGCCAATCTAATATGCAATTACCGTGCCCGGCGGAGTTGGAGCGTTCATTCTAATTAAGGGAATATATAAATAATTAGATTCTGGAAAACCGGAGTCCATCAACGCACCGCAATTCGTTATGTGTTGAATTAAAACTGATGGCATTCGGTTTTGGCTGATGAGACATCAAAAGCCAATAAATACGTCGCGCGGATTTTTTGCAAATGATGGCGCGGGAATGCGAAGATTCCGCAGGGAGATTCACGCGGGAAGGCGGGGCATTGCCGAATGGGAGTCGGGCAAGGCATGGCACGCCGCACCGCTTTGCGGCGGGCGCAAAAAAACCGGGGCACGCAACGTGACACCCGGTTTGGTGAGCTCAGGCGGCAAGCGCCCCGAGCGGTTCCGCGGATTGGGCGCGCGCGGGCCGCTTGTCGTGGGACCTCGGCGGCGCGCAACGCCCGTGGATTGCCCGGCGTCAGCCGGTCGTTACCGGCGTAAGCCCCTTGGGCAGCGGGAACGCGATGTTCTCCTCAACGCCCTCGAGTACCTTGACCTGATTGACACCCAACTCGCGCAAGCGCGACACGATCGACTGCGCCAGCACTTCCGGCGCCGACGCGCCGGCGGTCACACCGATACGACGCTTGCCGTCGAACCACGCGGCCTGCAACTGGTCCGGCGAATCCACCATATAGGCCGGCACCCCCATCTTCTCGGCCACTTCGCGCAAACGATTCGAGTTCGAGCTGTTCGGGCTGCCCACGACCACCACCACGTCGCACTGCGGCGCCATGAACTTCACTGCGTCCTGGCGGTTCTGCGTAGCGTAGCAGATGTCCTGCTTCTTCGGCTCGGTGATCGACGGAAAGCGCTGCTTGAGCGCGTTGATAACCTCGGCGGCATCGTCGACGGACAGCGTCGTCTGCGTCACGTACGCCAGCTTGCTTTCGTCGGCGACCTGGAGCGACATCACGTCGTCGATCGTCTCGACGAGGAACATGCCCTCGCCCGACTGCCCCATCGTCCCCTCGACTTCCGGATGCCCCTTGTGGCCGATCATGATGATCTCGAGCCCCTGGCTGCGCATCTTGGCGACTTCGACGTGCACCTTCGTGACGAGCGGGCACGTCGCATCGAAAATGCGCAGTCCGCGCGCTTCCGCTTCGGCCCGCACCGCCTGCGATACGCCGTGGGCGCTGAAGATCAGCGTGTTGCCCGGGGGGACATCCGTGAGTTCCTCCACGAAGATCGCGCCTTTCTTGCGCAGATTCTCGACGACGTACGCGTTGTGCACGATCTCGTGACGCACGTAGATCGGCGCGCCATACATGGCGAGGGCGCGCTCGACGATCTCGATCGCGCGGTCGACGCCCGCGCAAAAACCGCGCGGCTGAGCCAACAGGATTTCCGCATCCGACAGCGTCGGTGCAACGACTTGGGTGGCGCTCATTTCGATTCCTACAGAATGCCGATAATCTGGACTTCGAACACGATCGGCTGGCCGGCCAGCGGATGGTTGAAGTCGAACAAGGCCCAGCCGTCGCCCAGTTCGCGCAGGATGCCCGCATAGCGGCCACCGCTCGGCGCGTTGAACTCGACCAGATCGCCCACGCTGTACTCCTCGCCGAAATTGCTGTTTTCCTGGAGCGTCTTCATCGAGACGCGCTGCAGCAGTTCCGGGTTGCGCGGACCGAAGGCCTGCTCGGGCGCCAGCTCGATGCTGCGCCGCTCCCCCACCGTCATTCCCAGCAGCGCCTGCTCCAGTGTCGGCGCCATCTGACCGCCGCCGAGCTGCAGCGTGGCCGGTGTGCCTTCGAAAGTGTTGACAATGTCCGCGCCGTCCGGCGCGGCAATCCGATAGTGGAGCGTCAGATAGGAATCGTCTTGAACCACGGGGGATGCGACAGAACTCATGGGGATCTCAATGCAGGGTCAAGCTATTATTGTAAATGACGACGCGTTGCGCGTCCGGCTCCCCATCAAAGCTGCCCCGATTTTTGTCTGCCGGTGCAGCGTCCCCGTAACCGGTCACCGCCCACGTGACCGCTGCGGCAGCCGCGATCATGCGCGCGGCGCGACCGCCTGTGGAGTCGTTGTCATGTCCATCGCCCAATGGCCGCTCGCCGAGCGTCCCCGAGAAAAAATGCTGGCCCGAGGGCCTGGCGCCCTGTCCGACGCCGAGTTGCTCGCCATCCTGCTGCGCACCGGTTCGCAGGGACGCAACGCCGTCGACCTCGGACGCGAGTTGCTCGCACGCAGCGGTTCTTTGGCGCGGCTGCTCGTCACGCCGTTCGAGACCCTGCGGCAGATTCCGGGCCTCGGCCAGGCGAAATCCCTACAGTTCCAGGCGGCCGTCGAAGTGGCGCGACGCATGCTGGGCGAGGGCATGGCGTCGGGCAGTCTGCTCGATTCTCCCACGCGGGTGCGCGACTACCTGCGGCTCACGCTGCAGGACCGCTCGCGCGAACGTTTCGCCTGTCTGTTTCTCGATGCGTCTCACCGGCTCGTGAGTACACGGGTCATGTTCGAAGGTACCCTCACGCAAACGTGCGCCTACCCGCGCGAAATCGTTCGGGCCGCGCTGGAAGTGCATGCCGCGTCGGTCATCGTCGCCCACAACCACCCGTCGGGCGTGGCCCTGCCGAGCGCTGCCGATCTCGCGCTCACACGGCAGCTGGGCGAGGCTCTGGCCTTGCTGGAGATCCGGTTGCTCGACCATTTCATCGTGGCCGGCGACACCGTCTGTTCGCTCGCGGAGCATGGCGGATGGTGGCGCACTACAACACTTGCACGGAAATTTGGCAGCCGAGTCGCGTTCACGCCGCGCTTGCGCTATAATCCGTCCCTTCCCCGAATCTCCGACAGACGTTTCCCGCCAGGGACTCGCATCCTAAATCGACTAAAGCGATTGATTTGTCTGGGATTTTTGTGGTATCATCGCGGTCTGTCTTTTCGACTCACCATTTTTTTACACAGAATTCTGGGTTAGGAGTGCTTCATGGCACGCGTATGTCAAGTGACCGGGAAAGCGCCGATGGTCGGCAACAACGTTTCCCACGCCAACAACAAAACCAAGCGCCGTTTTCTCCCGAACTTGCAAAATCGCCGGTTCTGGGTTGAGAGCGAAAACCGTTGGGTGCGCCTTCGCATTTCGAATGCGGGCCTGCGCCTGATCGACAAGAACGGTATCGACTCCGTTCTGGCCGACCTGCGTTCGCGCAACGCCATCTAAGTTTTAGGAGCTCATCATGGCAAAAGGCGCTCGCGACAAGATCAAACTGGAATCGACCGCAGGCACGGGTCATTTCTACACGACCACCAAGAACAAGCGTACCCATCCGGAAAAGATGGAAATCAGCAAGTTCGATCCGGTGGCTCGTAAGCACGTGCCCTACAAGGAAACCAAGATCAAATAAGATCAACAGGTTTTCTCGCAGCAGTTTGCTGCTGCGTTCGATACCCCGCCTCTGGCGGGGTTTTTCATTTGGACGTCCCGAAATTCGCAACGCTACGCTATGCGTAGTGACTCCGCGCACAATTTCTACGATGTGCGCATAGGGCGATGTGTCAAGCGCGTATTGACTCGCTATACTGGCTCATCTTTCACCCCGGGATCGCGCCACGCTTGTCGCGCCGGTCCCAGACACCGCGCGAATCATGAATTTCGATGTCGTCATTGTCGGCAGTGGACTGGCCGGCCAATCCGTCGCCCTGCATCTGGCCGATACTTGCCGAGTGGCGTTGGTCGCCAAACGCCCCATGCCCGAGGGCGCAAGCGACTGGGCACAGGGCGGCATCGCCGCCGTCCTCGACTCGACCGACAGTGTCGATGAGCATGTGGCCGACACCCTGATCGCCGGCGCCGGTCTGTGCGACGAGGCTGCCACGCGCTGCATTGTCGAGCACAGCCGCGAAGCCATCGAATGGCTGATCGCGCAGGGCGTGCCGTTCACCCGCGACGACGCCGCCGAGCTGGGCTTTCACCTGACGCGCGAAGGCGGTCACAGTCATCGGCGCATCATTCACGCGGCCGATGCCACCGGCCACGCCGTGATCGCCACGCTCACGGAACGCGTACGCCAACATCCGAACATCACGGTCTTCGAGAATCACTTCGCCGTCGACCTGATCACGTCGGACCGCGCGCATAGCGCACCGACCGCCGGTCGCCACTGCCAGGGCCTCTACGTGCAGGATCTCGCGACGGGCGAAGTTCACGCGATGACCGCGCGCCACACGGTGCTCGCCACCGGCGGCGCCGGCAAGGTCTATCTGTACACGACCAACCCCGATACGGCCACCGGCGACGGCATTGCCATGGCATGGCGGGCGGGGTGCCGTATCGCCAACATGGAATTCATCCAATTCCATCCGACATGTCTTTACCACCCGTACGCGAAGTCGTTCCTGATCACCGAGGCCGTGCGCGGCGAAGGCGGCCGTCTCGTGTTGCCGGACGGTACCCGCTTCATGTTGCAGCACGACCCGCGCGCCGAACTGGCGCCGCGCGACATCGTCGCCCGAGCCATCGACTTCGAGATGAAGAAGCACGGGTTGGATTGCGTCTATCTCGATATCAGTCACCAGAGCCCGGAATTCCTGCAGGAACACTTTCCCACGATTCTGGCGCGTTGCGCGGAGCTGGGCATCGATATCACTAAGCAACCGATCCCGGTCGTGCCGGCCGCCCACTACACGTGCGGCGGTATCGTCACCGACATGCACGGGCGCACCGACCTGCCGGGACTCTATGCCGTGGGCGAAGCGACCTACACAGGTTTGCACGGTGCCAACCGTCTCGCCAGCAATTCGCTGCTGGAATGTCTCGTGCTCGGCAAGGCGGCGGCGCAGGACATCGAGCGCAGCGGAACATCGGCGCCCGCGACCACGGATGCTCCCGCCTGGGACGAAAGCCGCGTCTCGGACGCGGATGAGGAAGTCGTGGTGGCACACAACTGGGACGAACTGCGGCGCATGATGTGGAACTACGTCGGTATCGTGCGCACGACCAAGCGCCTGGAACGCGCCCAGCATCGTATCGCCCTGCTTCGCGAGGAAATTGCCGAGTACTACGCGAACTTCCGTGTCACTCGCGATCTGCTGGAGCTGCGCAATCTGGTCGACGTGGCGTCGCTCATCGTCGACAGCGCGCTATCGCGTCACGAGAGCCGCGGCCTGCATTTCTCGCGTGACTTCCCCGACACCCTACCGAAGGCACTACCGACCGTGCTCTCCCCCGCGCTCGCTCGCCGCGTGCGCTGACGTCACACTCGCCGAGGCCTGGAAAGCCTCACGTGCCGAGCTCGCGCGCATTCGAGCGGGCAACAAAAAACGGCCACAGGTGTACCTGTGGCCGTTTTGCACACGGGAGAACAAGAGCGCCGTCGGCACCGCTCCCCCCCCCGGACGCGTTACCCGACCGTCTCAACGATGCGCATGGAGTAATCGGTTGCGCGAATGTCCTTGGTCAGACTGCCGACCGAGATACGATCGACGCCCGTCTCCGCAATCGCGCGCAGCGTTTCGAGATTGATGCCACCCGAGGCTTCGAGCACCGCGCGCCCGTCGGACACTCTCGCCGCTTCCCGCATCATCTCCAACGTGAAATTGTCGAGCAGGATCGACTTCGCTCCGCATTCCAGCGCCGTCTCGAGTTCCTCGAGCGACTCGACCTCGATCTGCACGGGCGCGCCGTCCGCCAGACGATCGGCGTTCGCCAGCACCTGACGAATGCCGCCCGCGGCGGCAATGTGATTTTCCTTGATGAGAATGCCGTCGTACAACGCCAGCCGCTGATTGGCCCCGCCCCCCACAAGCACGGCAAATTTTTGCGCGAGGCGCAGCCCCGGCAACGTCTTGCGCGTATCGAGCACCCGCGCCTTCGTGCCTTCCACGATGTCGGCGTATCGGCGGACCGCGGTGGCCACCCCGGAGAGCATCTGAAGGAAGTTCATCGACGTGCGCTCGCCCGTCAGCAGCGCGCGCGCCGGGCCGTGAATGTCGCATACCACGGAGTCGGGCGTCATGCGCTCGCCCTCGCGGTAATGCCATTGCACGCGCACCGAGGCGTCGACGCCTCGCATGCATTGCTCGAACCAGCGCACCCCGCACAGCACCGCCGATTCGCGCACAATGATGCGTGCGTGCGCCATTTCCTCCGACGGCACGAGCAGGCCTGTCAGATCGCCGGCCCCGACGTCCTCGGCAAGCGCGTCGCGCACATTGCGCGCGAGTGCCGCTTCGAGCGGCTCGCCGAAAGTCGCGAAATGCGGGGACAAAGCCGCTTCGGTACTCAGCGTTTTCGATGATGTCATCATGCAGGGCCCACACCGGAGAACAGCGCGCCGTCGCGCGCGAAATCGCCGCTCGCACGCACACTCTGCTTGCGCGCCTCGGCGAACTTCAACATACGGTCGATACAGGTATGCGCCCGGCGGCCAATCTCCGGATCGACGTGAATCTCGTTGCGGCCAGATTCCAGCACATCGGCCAGATTTTGCAGACTGTTCATGGCCATCCACGGGCAGTGCGCACAACTCTTGCACGTCGCGCTGTTGCCTGCCGTCGGCGCCTCGATGAAGTGCTTGCCCGGCGCCGCGGCGCGCATCTTGTGCAGAATGCCGTTGTCGGTGGCCACGATGAACTCGGTGGCATCCATCGTCTGTGCGGCGGTGATCATCTGCGAGGTCGAGCCGACCACATCGGCCTGCGCCACCACCGCTGCGGGCGACTCCGGATGCACCAGCACCTTCGCGTTCGGATATTCACGACGCAGCAATTCCAGTTCGGTGCCCTTGAACTCGTCATGAACGAGGCACGCGCCCTGCCACAACAGCATGTCGGCCCCCGTCTGCTTCTGGACATAGCTGCCCAGATGGCGATCCGGCGCCCACAGGATCTTCTTGCCCTGCGCATGCAGGTGCGCCACGATTTCCAGCCCGATGGACGACGTGACCATCCAGTCGGCCCGCGCCTTTACCGCCGCGCTCGTGTTCGCGTAGACGACGACCGTGCGATCGGGATGCGCGTCGCAAAAAGCAGCGAACTCGTCGGCCGGGCACCCCAGGTCCAGCGAGCAGGTCGCGTCCAGGTCCGGCATCAGAATGCGCTTTTCGGGGCTGAGAATCTTCGAGGTCTCGCCCATGAACCGCACACCGGCCACGACCAACGTACTGGCCGAATGATGGCGGCCGAAACGGGCCATCTCCAGCGAGTCGGCCACGCAGCCGCCGGTCTCCTCGGCGAGGTCCTGCAAGTCGGCGTCGACGTAGTAATGCGCCACCAGCACGGCATTCTGCTCGACGAGCAAACGCTTGATTCTGGCCTTGAGGGCCGCGCGTTCCTCCTGCGACGGCGCCTCCGGGACACGCGCCCACGCATGGGCGACGCAAGTGGCGCCGCTCGGTGCGGGGCGCTCGAATTCTACGGATTTCAGTGAGGCGTTCATGTTCACTTGTCCCGTGGCGGGACCGGGAATGACAAAACCCCGCCGTGGCGGGGTTTCGATTATGCGTCAAAAACGAATTTCAGGCGCAAGTCCGTTCAGGCGTAGCGACGCAGGCGCGAAGCGAATTCCTGCAACGCATGAATTCCGCTTTGCTCGGCGCGTTGGCACCAGTTCTGCAGCTGGCTCAGCAACTGCTCGCGCGATGCGTTCGAACGCTCCCAGATACCGGCCAGTTCATTGCGCAGTTCGTAGTACGTCTTCACCGCATTGCTGTGCGCGAAGATCTCGCCGAGTTGCTGCTTCTGCGGCTCCTGCAGCGAGGCTTCGTCGTGATGCAGCCACTTGCGTGCACCGCGGAACAACTGGTACTCGCCGTGCTGGCGCTTCTCCTTGAAGCGCGCCAGCTCCTCTCCGTAGGCCCGCTTGAAGGTCTTGGCATAGCGCGCCATCACTTCGTAGCGGTTCGAGAGCACGGCCTGCAGCGTGTCGTCGTCGCACGCCGCCTTGTTCTTCGCGAGCTTGGGCGTCGGCGCGATCTTCTTCACCTTGGCCAGCCCCACCGCCTGCATCATGCGGATGTACATCCAGCCGATATCGAACTCGTACCACTTGTTCGACAGCTTGGCCGACGTGGCGTAGGTGTGGTGATTGTTGTGCAGTTCCTCACCGCCGATGATGATGCCCCACGGCAACAGGTTCGTCGACGCGTCGGCGCAGTTGAAGTTGCGGTAGCCCCAGTAGTGGCCCAGACCATTGACGACACCGGCGGCCCAGAACGGGATCCACACCATCTGCACGGCCCACACGGTCAGACCGATGGCACCGAACAGCGCGATGTCGATGATCATCATGAAGCTGATGCCCAGGATCGGATAGCGCTTGTAGACATGGTTCTCGATCCAGTCGTTCGGCGTGCCGTGGCTGAACTTGCGCAGCGTTTCCTCGTTCTTCGCTTCGGCGCGATAGAGCTCGGCGCCTTCGGCCAGCACCTTCCACAGACCACGCGTTTGCGGGCTGTGCGGATCTTCAGGCGTCTCGCACTTGGCGTGGTGCTTGCGGTGAATCGCCGCCCACTCGCTGGTGACCATCCCGGTGGTCATCCACAGCCAGAAACGGAAGAAATGGGAGACGATCGGATGCACGTCGAGCGCGCGGTGCGCCTGGCAACGGTGCAGGTAGATCGTCACGGCGGCAATCGTTACATGGGTAACGGCCAGCGTGAACAACGTGATCTCCCAGCCGCTCCAGTCGAGCAGGCCGGTCGAGAGAAATCCAAGAAGACTGTCCAGCAAAATATCACTCCAAACTGATCAATACGGTAGCCATCACGGCAAGTTCTCCATGCCGTGTCGTGTCTTGTCGGGCCGAATCGGCATCGATGGCCGTCGCGTCAAGGTCTCGTTCTTTCGCTCGCTTGACGCTTGGATTCGCTGGAGGTCGGCAAGTTGCGGCATGCCGGGGCGATATGGGCGGAAAACGTGCCAGTGAACGTCTGTTGTTATGGTTTGGGAGGCATTTTACCTGACGGACTGTCGCCCGTGTGTCGCCTGCCCGCCACGCATTTTGTCGCAGGTCAATCCCGTCGCCCGGACGAAACCCTCTACGAGGTCGTCTTTACGCCGTCATCTTCCGGTGGCAAAGCCCGCCGGGCCGACGCCGATGAAGGATCGGGTTGATTGACATGATGGGAAGGAATACCGTCCGGCCAATCATTCAGAATGCGTATTTCGCGCTGGGCATACGGAATTTCAATACCGTGTTCGCGAAATGTGCGCCAAATCCGCAAATTGATTTCCGAGCGGATTGCGCCGCTGCCTTGCGCCGGATCTTGCACCCAGAACCCCATTTCCAGATCCATCCCGTCTGCGCCGAAATTCAGCAGCAGCGCCGACGGCGGCGGATCGGCCAGCACACGGGGAATGTCCTGTGCCGCCTTGAGCATCAGCGACATCGCCAGCTCCACGTCCGCGCTGTAGGCGACCTGCACGTTGACCTTGGCGCGGCCGCGCGTCTCGGTAAACGAATGGTTCTGCACGACGTTCGTGACCAGTTGCTCGTTCGGCACGAGCGCCTCCACGCCGTCGAGGCCGCGCACCACGGTGTAGCGCGTATTGATCTGCGACACCGTGCCGTGATACGGGCTGACCGTGATCAGATCGCCGATACGCACCGACCGGTCGAGCAGAATGATGAAGCCCGACACGAGGTTCGACGCGATCTTCTGCAGGCCAAAGCCCAGCCCCACGCCGAGCGCGCCGCCGAATACCCCGAGCACCGTAATGTCGATGCCGACGAACGAAAGCGTAACGAGTACCGCAATCAGCGTGAGCAGCCCCTTGACGGTGCGCGAAAGCACGACCTTCAGGTTGCCGTCGAGCGTGGTCGTGCGCATGATCCGGTCTTCGATCAGCGAGCCGACCCACATCGCGAGCATCAGCGTCACCCCGACCCAGAGCAGGCCGGAGAGAATCGAGAGCAATGTGAGATGGCTCGCGCCGACCGCGAAGCGCACGCTGCCCATCCACTTGAGGATGTCGTCGTGCACGCCGAGCACGTAAGCGATCATCGTCAGCCAGGCGAGCGTGGTGAACACGCGCTCGAAGACTTTGAGCAGGCCCGATGCGTGCGGCGACGTCGCAAACAGTCGACGGGCGAAATAGAACGCCAGATAGATCAGCGCCGTGCCAAAGAGCGGCACCTCGGCGAGCATCAGCAGCGAGACGCGGGTGTGCTCCTGGAGCACCACGCGCGTGAGTGCGACGCACATCCAGCCGAACATCGGGAAGAACGCGCGGCGCAGACTCGACGACCCGGCGCGGCGCGACGGCGCCACCCGGTCGAAATGGCGGTCGAGGCGCCCGATCATCCAGCGCCGCAGGACGAACGCGGCGGCGAGCGCAACCACCAGCGCCACGATTTGCCAGATGATCTGCGTGTCGCCGAAGTCGCGAACGACGTCGCGCACCAGTCTCGCGAAAGCCGGACTTTCCTGCATCGCCATCTCTTTTATCTCTTGTTGTCAGCCGACATCATTTGGCGCCGCCGGCCCGGGGCATCGACCCCGGCCGGGCAAGGCGAGATCGGCGCCGTTCATCGCCCCACCCCACCCCCCTCCCCATCCATCAAGCCTGGGCCGCCCGGCGCTCGAACACCGCGGCAAAGAAACCGTCGGTGGCGTGGCGGTTCGGCAGCAGCTCGAGGTACTTGCCGGTATCGAGCCCGATCTTCTGCGATGCGAGCAATGTGTTCGCCGGCAGCAGCACGAAGTCGGGATGCGCGGCCGCGAACGCTTCGGCGATGGCCGCGTTCTCTTCGTTGAGCAGACTGCATGTGGCATACACGAGACGACCGCCCGGCTTGACCAGGCGCGCGGCACTCGCGAGGATCGACGCCTGCTTCTGCGTGAGTTCGCCGACCGACTGCGGCGTCTGCCGCCACTTCAGGTCCGGATTGCGGCGCAGCGTGCCCAGCCCGCTGCACGGCGCGTCGACCAGCACCCGGTCGATCTTGCCCGCCAGACGTTTGATCTTGCTGTCGTTCTCGCTGTCGATCATCACAGGATAGACGTTCGACAAACCGCTGCGCGCCAAACGCGGCTTGAGCTTGGCGAGACGCTTCTCGGAGACGTCGAACGCATAGAGCCGCCCCGTCGAGCGCATCTGCGCGCCGATCGCGAGCGTCTTGCCCCCGGCACCGGCGCAGAAGTCGACAATCATCTCACCGCGGCGCGGCGCCACCAGCTGGCACAGCAACTGGCTACCCTCGTCCTGCACCTCGATCGCGCCGGACACGAACAGCGGGTGCTTCTGCAGCGCCGGCTTGCCGGCCAGGCGAATGCCGTTGGGCGCGTAAGGCGTGGGCTCGGCCGAAAACCCGTCTTCGCGAAGCGTCGCGAGCACATCGTCGCGGCTGGCCTTGACGACGTTCACGCGGCAGTCGAGCGGCGCCGGTTGATTGAGCGCGGCGGCCAGGTTTTCGAGCTCGGCGGCGTCGAAACGCGCGGCCAGCCGTTCGTAAAGCCACTCCGGCAAGTTAGTACGCACTCTCGGCTTGAGCGTCGCCGGATCGATCTGTCCTACGCGCTCGAGCCAGTCGACTTCCTCCGCGGACGCCACGAGCTTGACCGACGCGATACCGCGCGTGAACGCCAGTCCAAGCAGCGCGAGACGGCGCTCCAGCGGGCCGGAACCGCTCTCTGCGTGCTGCCCGAATTCGAGCTTGCGACGCAGGATGGCGAATACCGTTTCGGCCAGCACGCCGCGCTCGCGGTGCCCCAGGCGGTCGTGAGCGCGGAAGTAGGTGCTCACGAGCGTATCGGCCGGACCGGTGAACGTCAGCACGGTGCCGAGCAATTCCTGCGTGCGCTCGAAAAGCGCGGGCGACAGGTGTTCGCCGCGCATGCGGGCGCTGTCCACCGGCGCGGCGTCGTGCCGGCGGTCGCCGTCGCGGGTGCTTCGGCCTCCCTTGCTGCCATACGACGAACGGGAATCGAACGATTTACCGCCGGTGCGGCCACCGGCGTGATTTGCGCCATTGCGGCGCTGGGTCGGGCGTGTGCTCATGCGTCCTCACCAAAGAGCCATTGCGAGTCGGGCGTGCCGTCGGCGGCGGGCAGGACCGTCACGCGGCCATCGGCCACGACCAGACGGTCTTCCACGAACCAGCGCACGGCGCGCGGATAAATGATGTGTTCGAGCGGCAGGATGCGCTCGGCCAGCGCTTGCGGGGTATCGCCCGGGCGCACCGGCACGGCGGCCTGCAGCACGTATGGGCCATGATCGAGCTCGGACGTCACGAAATGCACCGTGGCGCCCACGATCTTGCACCCGGCGTCGAGCGCGCGGGCGTGCGTTTGCAACCCGGGAAAGGCCGGAAGCAGCGACGGATGGATGTTGATGAGGCGGCCGGCGTAGCGCTCGGTGAATGCCGGTGTGAGAATGCGCATGAACCCGGCGAGTACGACCAGATCGGGCTGATGGCGATCGATTTCGGCGGCGAGTTCGGCGTCGAACGCCTCGCGGGTCTTGCCACGGCTCGGCACCATGGCTGCCGGGATGCCGTTTTCGGTGGCGAACGCCAGGCCTTCGGCCTCGGCACGATTGGCGATGACAGCGGCCACGCGGGCCGGCCAGCCTTCTGCGGTACAGGCCCGGACGATGGCCTGCATGTTGCTGCCTCGCCCGGAAATCAGGATGACAATGTTCTTCATCGCCGGATTTTATCATTGGCGCGGCGCACCAGACAGCGCGATGCACGCCGCGATGGCCCCGAAGCGTTTATAATTCAACGTTCTGCGGCGCCGCAATGTCGGTCTGGCCGTTCTGCGGGAAACGGGCCGGGTACGGCCCGCGCAGACCGCCGGGCCCACGCAGCCGTGCCGCGCAGTCCATCCACCAACGCTCAATCAACGTCCTGTACTGACGCTTCCTTATCGTGCGAGTCTTCCGGGGTCTACCCAACGCGCAAAGCAAAGCGCCCTGCGTGCTGACGATCGGCAATTTCGACGGCGTGCACCTGGGCCACCAGGCACTGCTCGCACGTGTGCGCGCCGCCGCGGCCGCGCGCGGCCTGCCGGTGTGTGTAATGACGTTCGAGCCGCATCCCCGCGAATACTTCACGCCCGACCGGGCGCCGGCGCGTATCTCCAACCTGCGCGACAAGTTCGAGGCCCTGCGCGCGCAGGGGGTCGACCGGCTGGTGGTGGAACACTTCAACGCCCATTTCGCCGGACAGTCGCCGGAGGACTTCGTGCGCAACATCATCGTCGACGGCCTGCACACCCGCTGGCTGCTCGTGGGCGATGACTTCCGCTTCGGCGCCAGGCGCGCCGGCGACATCGAATATCTGCGCGACGCAGGGCGCCGCTTCGACTTCGTCGTGGAGCAGATGCCGACCATCGCGCATGACGGCGTGCGCATCTCCAGTTCGGAAGTCCGCGCGGCGCTTGCCGACGGCAATTTCGAGCGCGCCCACGCGCTGCTCGGCCGTCCGTACGCCATCACCGGCCACGTGGTGCACGGCATGAAGCTCGGCCGCAAGCTGGGCTACCCGACACTCAATCTGCGCATCGCCCACAAGCACCCTGCCCTGTCGGGCATCTTCGTCGTGCAGGTGCACGGACTGGCCGAGCGGCCGCTGCCCGCCGTGGCGAGCCTGGGACTGCGCCCGACCGTCGACGACTCGGGCCGCGTACTGCTCGAGGTGCATCTGCTCGACTTCGCGGGCGACTGCTATGGCAAGCTCGTACGCGTGGAATTCCTGCAGAAGCTGCGCGACGAGGCGAAATTCGACGGACTGACCGAACTCGAAGCCGCCATCGCACAGGACACGCGCGAGGCCCGCGCCTATTTCGCCCATGCGCTCGACGCCAACGGCCCGAGCGCGCGACGCGATTTCGCCACCTCGGCGACCGACCGAATTAGTTGATCTTCGCCCGCGTGCGCCGGCGCCCCGCGCCGCGCGCGCGGCCCGCCGCCGCCACTGGCACCTGCCCGGGCGTTGCATTTCCCGGCCCGCTGGGGCCGAACGCAACGTCATCGGCGCGAGCGCCGCACACCCGACATCCAAAATTCGTAGCGAAGCACCATGAGCGATAAGAAAGCCCCGAGCAAGTACCCCGTCAATCTGCTGGACACGCCGTTCCCGATGCGCGGCGACCTGCCCAGGCGCGAGCCGCTGTGGGTCAAGCAGTGGCAGGAAAAGAAGATCTACGACAAGATCCGCCGCGCCAGCAAAGGCCGTCCGAAATTCATCCTGCACGACGGCCCGCCGTATGCCAATGGCGACATCCACATCGGCCATGCGGTCAACAAGATCCTCAAGGACATGATCGTCAAGGCGCGCAGCCTCGCGGGCTTCGACGCGGCCTACGTGCCCGGCTGGGACTGCCACGGCATGCCCATCGAGATCCAGATCGAAAAGCAGTTCGGCAAGCACCTGCCCGTGCGTGAAGTGCAGGAAAAGGCGCGTGCCTACGCGGCGGTGCAGATCGAGCGCCAGAAGGCGGACTTCGAGCGCCTGGGCGTGCTCGGCGACTGGGAAAATCCGTACAAGACCATGAACTTCTCGAACGAGGCGAACGAACTGCGTGCCCTCGCGAAAATCATGGAAAACGGCTACGTCTATCGCGGCCTCAAGCCGGTGAACTGGTGCTTCGACTGCGGCTCCGCGCTGGCCGAGGCCGAAGTGGAATACAAGGACAAGACCGACCTGTCGATCGACGTGGGCTTCCCGTTCGCCGAGCCGGAAAAGGTCGCCAAGGCCTTCGGTCTGCCCAAGCTGCCGCGCAGCGACGGCTTCATCGTGATCTGGACGACCACCCCGTGGACGATCCCGTCGAATCAGGCCCTGAACGTCAATCCCGAGATCGAGTACGCGCTCGTGTCGACCGAACGCGGCCTGCTGATCCTGGCCACGGAGCGCGTCGAGGAGAGCCTCAAGACCTATGGCCTGCACGGCGAGGTCCTCGCCCGCGCGAAGGGTGAAGCGCTCTCGCTGATCCGTTTCCGCCACCCGCTCGCCACGGCGGACGCCGGCTACGACCGCACCTCGCCGATCTACCTCGGCGACTACGTGACGACCGACACGGGTACGGGCGTGGTGCACTCGGCGCCCGCCTACGGCGTGGAAGACTTCATGTCGTGCAAGGCGCACGGCATGCCGGACTCGGAAATCCGCATGCCGGTGCTCGGCGACGGACGCTATCAGGACAGCCTGCCGTTGTTCGGCGGCCTGTCGATCTGGGACGCCAATGCGCAGATCGTCGAGGCGCTGCGCGAGGCGGGTACGCTGTTCCACTCGTTCAAGTACACGCACAGCTACATGCACTGCTGGCGCCACAAGTCGCCGATCATCTATCGCGCCACCAACCAGTGGTTCGCGGGCATGGACGTGAAGCCGGTCGACGGTGCGCCGGGCGACGGCAAGACGCTGCGCGAGATCGCCCTGGCCGGCATCGAGGCCACGGAATTTTTCCCGTCGTGGGGCAAGCAGCGCCTGCACAACATGATCGCGCACCGCCCGGACTGGACGCTCTCGCGCCAGCGCCAATGGGGCGTGCCGATGGCATTCTTCGTGCACAAGGAAACCGGTGCCTTGCACCCGCGCACGCCGGAACTGCTCGAAGCCGTGGCCAAGCGCGTGGAGACCGAAGGCATCGAAGCGTGGCAGACGCTCGATCCGGTCGAACTGCTCGGCGACGACGCCAAGGATTACGTGAAGAACCGTGACACGCTCGACGTGTGGTTCGACTCGGGTACCACGCACTGGCATGTGCTGCGCGGCTCGCACGCGCACGAGCTCGGCTTTCCCGCCGACCTGTATCTGGAAGGCTCGGACCAGCATCGCGGCTGGTTCCACTCGTCGCTGCTCACCGCGTCGATGATGGACGGCCGTCCGCCCTACAAGGCGCTGCTCACGCACGGCTTCACCGTCGACGGCCAGGGCCGCAAGATGTCGAAGTCGATCGGCAACACCATCGTGCCGCAGGAAGTCGCCGGCAAGCTCGGCGCGGAAATCATCCGACTGTGGGTCGCGTCGACCGACTATTCGGGCGAACTGTCGATCTCCGACGAAATTCTCAAGCGCGTGGTCGAGAGCTATCGCCGTATCCGCAACACGCTGCGCTTCCTGCTCGCGAACCTGGCCGACTACGACCATGCGAAGCATGCGCTGCCGCCGGAGCAATGGCTCGAGATCGATCGCTACGCCGTGGCGCTGGCCCAGTCGCTACAGACCGAAGTCCTCGGCCACTACGACCGCTACGAGTTCCACCCGGTCGTGGCCAAGCTGCAGACGTTCTGCTCGGAAGACCTCGGCGGGTTCTACCTGGACATCCTGAAGGACCGTCTGTACACGAGCGCGCCGGACGCCATGGCACGCCGCGCCGCCCAGAACGCGCTCTATCACATCACGCACGGCCTGCTGAAACTCATGGCGCCGTTCCTGTCGTTCACGGCCGAAGAGGCGTGGCAAGTGTTCCAGCCGGGCAACGATACGATCTTCACGGAAACGTATTACGCCTATCCGGAAGTCGCGCAGGGCACGCGTTTGCTGGAGAAGTGGCACCTGTTGCGCACGGTGCGTGGCGACGTGACCAAGGCACTCGAGGAGGCGCGAGCGGCCGAGAAGATCGGCTCGTCGCTGCAGGCCGAAGTCGACGTGCGGGTCTCGGGCCGCAAGTACGACGTGCTGGCCAGCCTCGGCGACGATCTGCGCTTCGTGCTGATCACGTCGGCCGCGACCGTCACGCAGGTGGCCGCGGAAGCCGACGAAGGCGTGGTCGTCACGCCGTCGTCGCATCAGAAGTGCGAACGCTGCTGGCACTACCGCGAAGACGTGGGTGCCGACGCGGATCACCCGACCCTTTGCGGGCGTTGCGTGTCGAATCTCTTCGGCAGCGGCGAACACCGGAGCGCGGCATAATGGCAAGCAAAGCAGGCGCGCGTTCGGGCGCGCAACGACGAAGCGGCGGTAGCGGCAGCAACGGCAGCAGCGGGGGCGCGCGCGGTGGCGCCACGTTCGGCCTGGCGCCCTGGCTGGGGATCGCGGTCATTGCGATCCTGCTCGACCAGGTCACCAAGCTGACGATTCTGAAGACGTTCCAGTACGGCGAGTTCCACCCGCTGACGTCGTTCTTCAATCTGGTGCTGGTGTACAACAAGGGGGCGGCGTTCAGCTTCCTCGCCGCCGCGGGTGGGTGGCAACGCTGGTTCTTCACGCTGCTCGGCGTGGTGGCGGCAACGGTCATCGTCGTGCTGCTCAAGCGCCACAACGGCCAGAAGATGTTCTGCCTGTCGTTGTCGCTGATTCTCGGCGGTGCGCTGGGCAACGTGATCGACCGCGTGATCTATGGCCACGTGATCGACTTTCTGGACTTTCACGTCGGCGGCTGGCACTGGCCGGCGTTCAACGTGGCCGACTCGGCGATTTGCGTGGGCGCCGTCTTGCTGGTGATCGACGAGCTGCGGCGCGTGCGGCGCGGCAAGTAGGCCACATCGCAGGGTCCGCCGCGGCAGTTGCGGCGCGATCCGCGCGCACGGCGGCATGTGCGAGCGGACGACACACACCGTCGCGGCGCCCCGGAGGCGCCGCGCGGCACTTTGGAGGAAGCATTTCTATGGAACGCGGCGAACTGGCGGGCAAGACCATCGTTCTCGGCCTGACGGGCGGAAT